>Ga0208904_1000388_pt1 | contig 38095 bp, 55 predicted proteins | sample AntAceMetag02UKB_FD_184774 | JGI IMG/M metagenome (GOLD analysis project Ga0208904, IMG submission 184774) | Saline lake microbial communities from Ace Lake, Antarctica - Antarctic Ace Lake Metagenome 02UKB (SPAdes) (version 2) | ecosystem: Environmental > Aquatic > Non-marine Saline and...
TTTTATTCCATACGGGCTTTGACCACTTCCACTTACTTAATCCAAGAGTAATTGTAGCGCCAAGCCCGTAAAAAAACTTTCCGGTAAAGTCTTTAATCTTGCTGTTGGAAATAGTTTTTAACAGCCACCCCAAAAGAACAACAGCGAGACTCCCACCAACAGCAGCTAAAGGTTGTGCTACTAAAAAAGAAAAAATAGAAGAAAACATTTTAAATCCCTCCATTACTGGTTAATTCGTCTGTATCTTCATCAACGCTACAATCGCCATAATTATCATTTATGTATTTCATTATACCATTATCTCCGGTATGTTCTTTTATTATCTTTGGTGTACCAAATAAGTTTTCTATAACAAGCGTAAAAGATTTATCACCAAAAAACTCTCTCATTCTCTCCATCGCAACCGATGAACTGATAGCCGCCACCTGCTCCACTAATTCACTATGATATAAACCGGGTGCTATACAGCCCATCAATTCACTCTTAAACTTTTTGCTCCTATCGCCCGCCCAATTTGCGATATGAAATAATATGTCAGTGCGATCCCCTGTTTCTTTGAGAAGATAAACATTTCCTTTTGTTGGTGATTTATGCGGTACAACAGGATATATCCCATTTGGGATACAGGAAATAAAAGGCATGTTATGCCGCCACGGTAACTCAATGGTTGCACAGGAGAACCCCTCAGTATATAGCACTCCAAGCGTACCGTCATCGCCTGTCTTATACCTCTTTAATTCAACTATCATATCCTTGCATCCTCTAATCTTTTTATTCTATCACAGATAGCTTCGTGCCTTACTTCCGCCGTGTTTTTATCAGCTAAATAAGTTTCTCGCCATACAATATCTTTTATTATTCCGTCAATGGATTTGTTTAATGTTCGTATAGCAAGCGTATTAACGATTGTCATTATGAGCAAGACAAGTAATATCACCGGAGTTCCATATCTTACCATTAAAGCTAAACCAATAAATTCCACTTATTCCTCCTGTTTAAGATACTTGCGGTAGTTATCCAAGTCTCGTCTTAAATCATATATACGTTTCTTATCTTCTTGATTTTTCGTTAAAGGTAACAACCTTACACCTATCACCTTAGATAGAACCTTATAAAAAGTATCAGGCTTATCAGTATGCGCTGCCAGCATAGATATTTCTTTTGATAAATCAGTTCCATATCTTTTAATAGCCGGGGCGACATGCTCGATTCCATATACCAATCTTGGATCAACATTAATTTCTTTCGATCCTACCTGAATAGCTGTCATTGTTTGTCCGGGAAATTCTTTTATCTTTTCCTGATAGAAAGGATCGTAGTTTGATATGAGACTCCCCAATGCCCCTGCCGGGCCCAAACTTCCAGTGGGATTAGTGAACACTGAGTTAAGGTCAGAGTACGGTAGCCCCATAGCAATAGCCATCTTGTTGCCATCCTTATCCTGGAACTTGGTTTCCCATACGTCTTGTTCCTTCCACCAATCAGGGTTAAGTTTGCCTTCCGGTCCACCCCTCACAGCGTTCTTTAGTTTTGATATATTAAGATATTTCTTCGGGGCTTTCATAAGCATTTCAAGTTGCAACGGTATATTCTTACGTGTCCATGAATAAAAAGGCATAAGGCGTTTCATTGTTCCGCGCTCAAAATCTGTGAGTTCACCATAATCAAAATGGAACTTCTTAACCATTTTAGCTGCTTCGAGAGGTGAGTCTCCTTTTAATATTCTGTCCATGAATAACGGCGCACGGCTGATATTCTCAACGCTTGTTCCGATTGCCCTGTTTGCCTTGAACACTGATTCAACTCCGGGTATCCCTGTTTTGCCGACTTGCTGACCAACAAAAGAACCGCCTAAGATACCGTTTCTCTCCATCAGCTTTATCCAACCCGAGGCTGACTTCCCTTTTATTATTTTATTGGGAGTTTTTTTCGCAGTTCTAAACACACTAAGAGCATCCGCGTATCTTGTGGGGCTTACATCAGCAAGATAGTTCTGGAATCCGGACGACATGAAGTTACGATTGTGAAAAAACGGTGAGAGGATAGCTGTGTTTTTAAATACGTTCAGCATCTTGTCATAATACTTCCACATTGTATCCGGATTACCAAGCCGTGTTGATGCTTTTGTTATATCCTCTATTATTTCAACAGGGACTTGATATGCTTTCACCTTCGTTGAAACGCCTATTACTGTTCTATTTAATTTATCAAGAACTGATGGGTCTAATTTTCCACCCGTTTCGCCCAGTGCCGTAATTAATGATTTTATATAATTACTTAATAATTTCTTATCAACCGATGTTGTTTTCTCTATTGTTGATAATCCCCCCTCTACGCCACTTTTTAATTTTTTAACATATACTGACGCCTCACCTGTAGACATTCCCCGTGCCTCCAATGCCCCTGTTACTACAGCCTCTAATTTCTTGAGTGGACCAACAGCCTCAATTCCACCTGATTCAGTTGTTTTAACGACTGTTTTGGTTGCCATTTCTATTGCATCATCTATCTTGTCCACCATTTCGCTCGTCAATCTTCCACCGGAATCTTCAATAGATTTTAATATTTGTTCAGGTATAATATCTTGCAGATTAATTTTAAAAAACCTTAAATTTCCCGAAGGCATCCACAGAGTGTTTCCGGGACGAACTATTGGCTCACCGTCTTTTGATAATTGGAAAACCTTTTTTGTGCCGAAAGGAACTTCTTCAAAAACATCAGGGAGTTCTTTAACAAGTCTGTTTGTCATTCTTATATTGCGAATCTTATTAGCTGACGTTTCCGCTCTTCCCATCAAATTTCGAGTAACGACTTCGGCAAGGTCATCATCTTTAACGCCGATAGTTTTTAACCATCCAAGAAAATCATCGCCTGTCCTTAATACCTTCTGTCTGTCAGATGTTGTTTTCCAAAGTGCCAAACCTCTGTTATGACCTGTCGGCAAATACTCACCTATGTTTTCAGCAAATTCAGTGAGTTGTTTTGCGCTGTTAGGGAAATAATCTTCCAGTAGCCATTCTGTACCCTTCCCTGCATATTTAGACTCACGGCTACCAATATGCCTTAGTTGTGTTTTTAATGCAACAGCGACCTCAGAAACATCATCTGAGAGGGGTATGGCATCAACGTCACCATACATCACTTTGATAAAGTTCTTTATCTTGTCAGGTTCCCATGTGGCAACCTTCTCTGCTTGCGGCTCTATACCCTTCTTTAATTTATTCCGAAGGGCAGTAGCAAAATTCCCCTCGTCCCACATAATATCAAAACCTTTTTGACCCGCAATTTTGCCAGCCCCTTTTTTCCATAGATAGGAAGTATCAAAAGTCCGTCCTAATGTTCCTGCTATCTTCTCGTATGTCTTAGTATTTCTGAGCGGTTTGGTAACTGTTTTGACACCGCCCCGAACTATTTTATTGGCTTTAGAAAATGCTACTGCAGGAACGTATGTAGTGGGATCAAGACCAACGCTTAACGCAAAATCGGTTGCCATGCTTAATTTGGGATTTTCTTCGGCAAATTCCCTGTATCCTGTATGCTGTTTAAGCACGTCTGGAATAGTTTCTTTTTTGCCTTTAATGTCACCAATCCCGGAAGCTAATTCCTGCCCGGCACGTTCAATGGCTTCGCCTCCTGTTCCTCCTGAATACAGAACATCGGCTGCTCCGGCAGTGGCATACTCTCCACGCTGTATAACATCAAGCGCTCCGCTGCCCAAACTTTTCATAGTCTTAAATGTCTTTTCGGCAAGCCCAACACCACCCTGATAATCTTTAAACTCACCCAATAATCCTAATTTACCGAGTTCTTCAAGGCGGTTTTTATTAGATTTTTCTGTTCTTGACAAAAACGATGTGGGCTTATTTTTGCCGGGATAGATAGGCAGCATTAAAATGGTCTCGGGGTAAATGGTTTAGCAGCTTTTCTCGCTTCTTTGCCTGTTTCCGCTTTTCTCAATCTTTCTTGCCTTGCCGCTTCAGCTTGAGCCTTCTTTTCTCGAATGGCTCTTGTCATTTCAGTAAGATAAACTTCCGTGTATTCAAGATATGCAACTTCATCAGTAGTGGACAATAAATCCCAAGCTGGTTTTATAATACTATTTTCATCCAACTTATTCCATTCTTCAAGCCGTTGAGTCGGATCAGGAATGTTTGATATACGGATAAATTCATCATTTATCAGCCCTTTAATCTTATCAACATTCTTTGGCGGTTCTTCCCTGCTTTCCCTCTGCGTCTCTTTAAATATTTCACGGCTCCTAAAATCTTCAAATTGCCGCCCTCTTTTTATCTCACCCTGCCCTTCGGTGTAACCCCTTCCCTCTTCAAGAACTTCACGATTATAACCCCGTGTTTCTGCGGTATCGGCAGTTTTGTAAGCCCGAGATTGAGATTCATCCTGTCTTTTAAACATTAAATCTCTCGCTCTCGCAATAGCTGATATTGGCAAATTAGGGTTATTCCTAAATGTCTCCGCTAACTTTTCCCCGCCTGGAAAGTAAGCAAGTTCGTTTATCGCCTGCTCCCTTTTTTGTGTTTCTTCCAGGCTCCCCGCCTGTGTTTTTCTCTGTTGCTGTCCGAATTGAGCTAACGGTTGAAAGGTTTGTGGCGTAACAGCAGACGGTGGCAAGTTCTGCGTAAGTTCATGATTCATCATGCTCAATACTTGCCATAGCGCTTGCTGTGCCTGTTGTTCTTCCTGCTGTTTCCGATTCACATCTAACTGGTTATTATAGCTACCAGTAAAAGCCTGCGGTGACTGTCTGAATGCCGGCATTATATTACCTCGATTATGTTATTTCCTCATTGCTGATTAAATTTTTCAGATTAACATACAGGTCGTTCATTCTGCGCTGGTCCGGCTTCTCTCCGTTCGGATGCTTACTATCCCAATCGTACCAGAAGTTTTCGTATTGATGTACGGCTTCAATAAAATTCTTTACGGGTTGCAACGTATATCCATGAGACTGAATGTCTTTTGCGCTAATGTCGTTTTGGTATTTACTTTGCACCAACTCAGGCTTTATTGATAAGTCCTGATACCCTAAGAATCTGGCCATCGCATTAAATTTATCATCCTGAGACTCCTTGCGTTCCCCACCACTTAACCTCGCATAATTCTTAAACCTTTCCTCAAACGGCATATTCATTAAGTCATAATAAGAACGGTCTGTTAATTCGGCAACAGCTTGTCCGGCACCTTCTATTGTATTATATTTTTGACTGAATTTATGCCTTGATTCTGCCGACTCTTTCTTGGAATCATAGATAGTTTTTCCTATTTTGTAGCCTGCATATAAAGCGGCATAGGGGGTAATTGTAGTTATGGCAGAAATAACACCATTACGGAAACTACTATCTTTCCCATCTTTGTCTTCAGGTTGTGGAGGCCCCTCTTCATCATCCAGAGGAGCATTTCCACTTTCAAATACTTCACCATTTTTCCCAACTGAATATGTCTTGCCGTTATAGGTTATGGAGCCACCTTCGGGGAACATCCAACTGAGAATACCCAAGCTCGGCAATACGGGGCCGGACCCAAAGTTTAAATATTTTGTCCAATCAGTAATATCACCCCAATTTACATCCCATCTTTTAATTCCAGACAGGTCAACACCGGGTATGTCAACACCGGAAACGTCAATACCAAATCCTTCCAAAACCTTGAGCAAACCTGACCAATCAAAGTCGCCGCCTTCCTGATTAACCGCACCGCCTGTCTGACTGACATTCGTGGTCGGCTGTGTGGCAAACATCTTTCCTAATATATCAAATATAGGGGCATATGGGTCGCTTGTTTGGTTATATGAATTTATGCCTGACTGCATAATACCTGCGTCCTGCCCGGCTGACTGTCCAAACGCTTGTAATAGCTGTGCCGGAGTAAGCTCTTGGTTCTGCATATATGAGGCATAGTTGTATAACCCCGTATCTTGCTGACCTTGAGCGTCTTTCATCATACCCCACTCTTGGGATAAGCCCATGAAATAATCCTGCGACTCTCTGTCAGAAATACCCTGCTGATTAAGGAACATTCTCTGGTCAGTATCGCTCTGGAACCTCATCAGTTCCATGCCACGGGTAAACTCATTGTTTTGTGCAAGTTCTTCATGCCCCATCAATGACAGCATATCAGCAAAATTACCACGCTCTTGTCCGTAAAGCTGATCGTTAATGCCCATTGCCTGTTGCAATGCCATATTTTCATCAGAGGCACGTTTATTAACAGCCTGTTCCGCTAACTGCCCTGTCAGGTCTGCTAATGATAAATCCCTCTTACCATAATAATCTTGGAAAGCACTTGATGTTTGGCCTGATTGCCCACCCCAGCCGTAGGCTTCCGCCATGTCCATTAACTGCCGTGTCTGTTCGTCAACATTCATATTAAATCGGTTTATCTGGCGTTCGTATATTGCCGCTTCTTCTTCGGGTGTATAACCGTACTGTCTGTTAAGAAGCTCAACACCTCTGCTTTGTAACAACTGTGATAGTTCACTACCGGAACTCGATGGTAAAAACGGTTCCTGTGAGCCGGGGGCGACTTGACCGAGATTGTTCAATATGTCCAAAAGGTCTTGATAGTATTGGTCATATCCACCTGTTGATGGAGGTTGAACAACGGGGGGCTGATACGTTCCGGGCTCAACTGTCGGTGGCTGGTACAGTTCAGGCGCATACTCTGCTGAACCATATCCCGGAGGATTGACGGGCGGGGCCTGAGGTTGTAATGGATTAACTGGGTTTCCCCATGCTGCAGGTGTCGGCAAGTTATTATTTGGGAACTGGCTCATATCAGGACCATTACCAAACTGGTCAACAGGAGCGCGGGCAGCCCATGCACTATAATCATCGAAATTATTTAACTGGTCATATTCAGAAGCCCATCCACTAAAATCGGAAAACATATTTGGATTCTGCTGTTGTTGCTGTTGCGCCGGTGGCTGGCTATATTCCGCTGCGCCAAAACTCGGTGGCTTCTGCGGTGGCAATATGCTTTGCGCTGGCCCCACAGAGTATCCGGGGTTTATTAGTTGTGTCGGAGGCTTCTGCGGTGCATATTCTGCCGCACCGTAGTCTTTGGTATCGTAATACTTGCCATTTCTAAATACTAAAGCCATTTTATCATCACTCCTTACCCATAAAGTTTTGTATTACCCGGAGGTAGGGCAAGAGGATTTAATTGTCCCTGCATGTTTCGCTGGCCGAACCTGTTTGCTAACTGATTAAGAAGTACGTTTGTACCCCACAAACCCGTAGGACTCTGGCCACCGCCTGCTAAACGGCTGGTATTAGCCATTAAAGATGGGTCAACGCCTGTTGGCATCGGAACATTCGGCCCCACTTCGGAATATGGATTAAACCGTGCTGGGGGGTCAACAGGTAAAGGGCTGAACTGCTGTGTCGATCTCGCTTGTAGCTGCTGTCTCATACTGTCTATTGCCGGATTCTGCGTTTCTCCCTTCGAGGCATTTTGCAACAGCGTTTGCATGTAATTTGTTCTGCCCTGTGCGCCTGTTATGCCTTTACTTTCCGAACCGGTAAGAGCGTCCAATGGATTGATAACGTCCCTGTTCTGCTGTTTATCCATCATCTGTCCCAAGAGGTACAGAACGATTAATAGTGGCGATTGCCCCGCAACATTACCTGCCTGAGAAGCAAAGTCGTTAAACCCTCCTGCTGCACCGGAAGTGAAATTGTCAATTATGTTTGGCATTTTGTATCCTTTCTATTTACGCACTCCATTTTTATATACGGTACCTTCCCAATTAATTCCGTTATGTGAATAGGCAAAGTCCTTGTTTGCAAATATCCCTGATCTCTCAGCTTGGTAGTATTGGCTCCATGTCAGCACCTCTATGTCACCGGAATCCTCTTTTGTTTTGAGATAATCACTTACAATTTCAAGACTGTCCACTTCTGCGCTTGTCAAGTCATGCGCAACGATAACCTGCAATCCACCTTCATCTATTCTCTGGTCTATCATGGCTTTAACTGCTGCTGTATTTCCATCATTTGCCCACGTTGGATAGTAGGCATTAAGTTCATACCAATCGTACCCTGTACCTATGCCGCTTGGGTGGGATTGATGGTCTCGTTTCCAAGCATTTACATTGATTATATGTTTGTGGCTAATAGAATCCATGACCGCCTGTGTTATCTCCCCACCACCTCCAGCGTATGTATAATAATCTGCTCCGCGTCTCATTCCATTATTAATAAGATAGTCTCTAGTAAAGTTGATTTCGACACTTATAGAGTCCGCATCTGCCATTGCTGATAAGTCTGCATGGGTCTTTCCGTGGTTACATAAATCCCATCCATAGCTGTGTAATGTTTTAAGTTCTGACAGATCGAGATATGAACCACCTCCTATACTATAATAATTACACATCACAGTACCTTTTTGTCCATTCGCCCTCAATACTGGTTCAATTTCATCAAGAACAACTTGATAACCATCGTCAAACTGCCAGATAAATACAGTCTTACCAGTATATCCCCTGAGGTTGTCAAAGTTAATCTGTTAAACCCCACCGCCACCTTCTGTCAAGATATATTAACCATTTTACATTCTGTCCGTTATCCGTCTGCCCATCAGCTTTTATATAGAAATGTTGCGAATTGGGGTAATATAATCTATATGGTTTAGACCACTGTTCCGTTCTGCCAATAACCGATATTGTAAAGGAATCAGGGGCAGCATGATTAAACGCCATTACACCCGTACTTACAATTGACGATTCTCGATTAACATTTGTCTGAATTGCCCTGCCGGGATATATCAGGAATTTACACACCGTAGAATCAACTCCCGTAACGCTGTCAATGCCTTTTACCTGTATTGAGGTATATGGAGCGCTAACATACACGCCTGTTGAATCATCGCCTGTACCTGCTGTGTAAAGCGTATCGTACATTGCCCTGAACGATTCTCCCGGATATGCTGCTTTCCACGACCTCGCGCCTCGCATCTGCATATATTCTCTGGCAACAGACTGTAGCTCAACTTCCGGTGTTGATGTGTAAAGCGTATCAAGATTAGACACATGAACAGAGTCATTTCTTAATACCCTCAACATCAAATCATACTGCTTGAAAGGTGTTAGCCCGTTCAAGGTATCGGCTCTCTGTGTCGAAGTAGGAAGAATGTATTCAAACATCGTTGAATCCGAACCATCCACAACCGAGATTGAGTCAGGGGCGACATCGTTTGAATCGCTGAATGACACAACCAGAGATGTTGGTGTAGGCAAACTTATCTCAAAATCATACGGTGCGGTGAAAGTATTGTCGGTTCTTACCCTCACAGTAAAAGAGACAATCAATAGTACGATACAAATAAACGGTATAAATTTCTTCATCTTCTTCATCCTCACGTCAAATGGTACATTAATTAAGGTTTATATAATGGTATATTGTCTCCTTTATTCCACAGGTATCGGGGTGTTTTATTGTATAATTTATAGCTCACAAGGTTTGCGGCGGTGTACGTTATTGTCATATAGGGCGAATCATCTTCTAACTGCAAATATTCACTATCTGTAGGAGCACTGTCGCCTACATCTTCGTCTGATATAATCATTAATGTTGTATACCCAACATTATTAATGTTTGTTAATCCTGAGGCATTAAGCGTATAGGTTAAAGTATCACCACTGGATATGCCAACTGTGCTTATTGCTGTCGCTAATTGAGTTACTGAATAAACACCTGAGCTTGCCCATCCGGTAAAATCATTATACCAACCCGTAACCATATCTTCGCCATCAGCATTAAACGTACCATTTATAAGATACATATTAAAATCTGTATCTGATACATCTGCCGATGCTACATATTTTAATGTTGCACTGCTAACGACACTTCCTTGACCTAATGCGGAAGTATCAAAAGACAATACTGCCCTCCAACCATAATAATTACCAGTTAAAGTCTGCCCTACTGTCATGGCTGTTTTTCCAACAGCACCAACGGTAGCATCCCTGCCTCCTGCGTATGTAGCCTCACCAGCATATGACAGTCTACCTGTCTTATCATCTGTATCAGGGATTACCGTTGTTGTCGGGTCAACTGTCACCGGATATGACACAGGGTTTGGCATATCTAAATCGTAAGTTAATACGCCGTTATCGTATGTGACAACAACAGGTATGTCCACTCCTTTGGCATCCCATGCCACAGGTTTTGTTGTGCGGAACAGAAAATCTCCATCATCATTGGTATATATCAACTGTCCATTACTCAACTCAACATTTGCGGCAGTGGTAATTGTCCACGATAATTTAGTGGGGGCTTTATCATTATCAAGAATATAGTTCTGCTTAAATCTCGTATCGGTTTCAGTCGCCGCGATGTTAATATCTCTCAACTTGAATAACGGCGTGTAAGCGACTGAATAGTTCAAATGAGTGAAACTATAGCCTCCGGTTACTTTCTTTGTCACAGTGGCTTTAATGGGCTTGTATTTACCTGTACCCTTATCTTTATAATGCTTCGGCTTCGCATATATCTTTGTTACTCGTTTGCCGCCACCAATATCGTAAGTCTCTGAGGTTTCGGTAAGAGTCTGGCTATGGGATAGCTCACCCTGCCACCACGCAAAAAGCACGAGTATTATTATGCCCAATATTATAATAAGAAAGAAGTTAGTTAAACTTTTCAGCATTTCATTCCTTTATGGATTTGATATATATAACTTAGGGACACCAACAAAAGTAGTATCGTTCTCAGTTTGGATTATACCCTTTAAGCGAAAGCGCCCCCCAGTTATATTGGGTGTGTCAATAGCTACTGTGCGTGTTGTTCTCGCTGTTGTGCTTACCGAATCATCAGCCACATCTTCAAATTTTAACTGCCATGAAACATCAGTTGAATCATCCCATACGCTGAAAGCTGCGTAGTCTGTGCCATCGGTTGTTTCTGTCCACAGGTCTATTTCAATACTGTCAAGAACAGCTAAAGGGTTACCCAAATTGTAATTAAGGTATAGGGTAACGGTTTCAACAACACCTTCATCGTTCGCTATATACAAGCATTGGTCGTTACCTATTGATGTATCAACGCTGATCTCGATTGTCAGGCTATCGTTCTCAGCAACAGAATCAGCATAGGCTTGAGTCCAACTAAGATAAATGGTTTCCGGAAGTCTTACGTTGACCGTATCGCCTATTTCATCCTGTAAGGTATCAAGTAAGGTATCAAGCCCGGCGTTTAATAGGCTTAAATTCCCGTTGTATGTTGCTGCGGGCAAATTGTCACCAACGCTCTTGGTCGTCAAGGTAACATAACTGTAACCCCAATGACTCAACAGACAGAAAGTAATAATCAATATTAGGATTGGATATGTCTTTTTCATTTTAGTATTATTTGCCTTCCTGGGATATAGGTTGAGCCAATGGAGTATATCTTGAATGGTTCATCAGCGCTATTATTCCTCACCTTTAATCGTATCATTCTGCCTTCGCCCTTTATTTCCTCACCGGTAATAACTAAATCAGTCGAGCCGGGAGTTCCTGCAAGAACACTATTGTCAAGATAAAATTCGTCAAATACAGCGTATGACGATGATGCTGTATGCGTGACAGTATATGTGTCGATAGCAAATTCATAATAGGCATCTATTGTTAAATCATAATTGCCGTAATAGATATATTGTAGATTAACCGATTTGAATAATTTACTATAAAGAGGCTGGCCGCCATCATAAGATTTAGTTATAAAGTAAGCGTCAATCGCTGCGCCTGCATCGTTATAGCTATTATCATATTGATACCAATACCCGCTGTAGTCTGTTCCAACAAGGAGGTCAGCCCCTCCCACCTTCAATATTCCGAGTGAACTTATTTCCCAATCGAATAATCCGGAAATAGCCCAATTCCGTAAATCGTAAATGATTACCTGATTATTACCGCCCGCACTGTTTGCTTCGCAAACGAACACATACCATCGTTTCGGTTTATAATGAACACCGATTGAATACTGAAGTTTAGCCGGTGTCAAAGTCTCCCACGTTGGATCAATCTTATCTGTTATCTTTATAATTGTTAGACCACTTGTCAGCATTTTTAAACCGTCATTGTCAGCCCATATAAGTATTAACTGACCGTCCGGAGTAAGGCATTCTTGGATACTATAGGGCGAAATGCACCCATGTTTCTTACTTATTACATCAACCCTGAAAGTTCCCCTGCCACCTATCGTTGCGCCTAAAGATGGGTCAAATGCAAGATAGTGTATTGATGATTTGCACAATACAATAAGCATCGAGTTATTAACATCGCCCAATACTTTTAAACCAATAATCGGCTCCTCAAAATCTTGCCAATCGTCAGGATGAAATTCTTGCCAATCGGCCATATATCTTGACCAATATAATCGCCTTCCCTGAGAAAGAAATAACCGCCCGTGAAAAGTCTCGCAGGACGTTGGTGCTGTTGGTATGTTTGTTCCTGATAAAGTTGTTGCCGTACCTGTTCCTGTATAATAGAAGGCCGGATTTGTGCCGTTCACTCCTACCATTACATTGTTCACCATCGTAAATAAAATATTGGTATCGGCTGTCAATGTTACCGATCCCGTTATATCAACCCACGTTGAATCGCCTGACTTATAATTTATCTCTGTTCCGGCAGTTCCTATTATCTTATCGCCTGCCGTGAAATGAGCAAGATATATTCCTGTACCCTGACTCGTACCGGCTATTCTTTTATATCCAGTATATCGGGTATATCCGTTGCGCTTGACTATTCCTTTGGCATCAAGAAAACAGTTTACGCTTTCTGTTAATTCGTTATCCTCAACGCCGCCTGCACCGTCCCTTGTATTTAATCCACCTGCAAAAGACGGCATGTCGATAAACTGCAAATTAGGAATATCGGCATCGACAACAGAAACGAATAGTATTAAAATTATAAATATGAGTTTTTTCATGGTTTCCTAAAAGGGCAGGCAGGCTTTGAACCCACCAGCCCTTTTATTTCAAGGGTAAACTCTGATTTAAAAATCAGAATACGTCACAATGATATCGTACATGCTCCCCGTGTATGGGCATGTATCATCACTATCATTCATAAGTATATCGAAATACTTACTGTATGCTTTGGCTTTCTGATAGTTGACCAAATCATTAAGATAGACCATCGACGAATCGTAATCGCCCGTACCCGCTACTATTGCAGTTGCAGTCGGGTTCCATAACGTGATCGCTGCCGAAGCACTGTCAAAATTAGTTGTAGTCGGCGCAATTTGCATCTGGAAGGGGTCAAACAGTTGTATTTGACCAACCATTACTTTACGTTGCTTGTCAGCATAGAATCGCGCATAAACATCACAGCCGGTAGAATCGTTGTTTGCTGTGTTGAACGAATCGGGCGAACTTGACGAATATCCCGGCCCGATAGAAACGGTCATATTCTTATGGACGACCCATACCGATGTTGAATCTCTACCCGAGCTAATAACAGTCAACGTGTTTTGGTACGTATCTATTATCGCATCGTTGGGCCAGGTTGCAATACCCACAAGCCCAATAAGAGACAACAGAAACACTGTTATCATTTTTGTGTATATCTTATTCATAATTATCATCACCTTCCTTTATTAGAACTTACGAGGTATTGTTGCTGTTGGTTTGGCGCGTACACCACGCCCCTTTAGAGCCTTCTTTATACTGGAAAAAAAGTAATTCCCTTGTGCCTGCCACTCTTCCTTTCCGTATCGTCTCATGGCAAGCCATAAAGCTCCATCAACAATGACACTGTGGTTTTTTGGATTATAAGAAATGTCAGCCGCCGCAGTCGTGTACTCAATCTCATCCGGTAGTGCCAAATAATCATAATAGACCGTTCCTGTGTGAAGAGGGTAAATGATTAAATTATACCCATTCATGGCATACCAATAGGGGTTCCCTGTCCGGGAATGGTCGGGGTCAACTCCATCAATATATCCTTTTGACTTCAACTCAAGATTGCGATTTTCTGCCCTTACGGTCTTGTCAATTATTCTACCGAAATCAGATTGCTCAGACAGCATGTCATAACTGAAACTTCCTATAGCAGCAAGGGTGTTGTTTTGGGAAATCAACTCCGGCCAATCGCCTTCAGTAAACATATAGTCAGAAGCGATTTTATTAATGAATCTTATAATCTCGGTCTGCACTGCTGTTTTAGCCCTGTCTAAACTAACCACATTGCATACTTCGGCAACCATATCCTCGGCTGATATTCCCGCCCAACTCATTATGCTTTATCCTTTTCCACCACAGGTGGGGTTGTTTTTGATTTTGGTACGTGAACGGGAACGGCTACTCTGAAGTTCTCGAACTTGCCGATATTATTAGGTTCTTTGAGCTTCTTGTTTTTGCGTTCGGCTTTCAGTTTGTTGGCGACTTGCTGCCCTCGAATATCAGCGTTGACAACAGCCATGCCAATGTCCTCGGGCATTTCACAGACAGGATTGCGATAACCCGGTATTTTCTTAAATACGTGATTACCGATACGCTGTCTCGCACCAACAGCCTCAATCATAATGTTATCGACTGATACCATCTGTACTCTCTGCCGGTTCTGATTCATTTTTTTATCATCTCCTAACGTAATCTTATTGGTTTAATTTCTCGTTCTTTTGAAAATACATTTACATCAAATGTAATCGCACTGTCAGCATGACTATTCGTTAATCTTAATAATATATACGGGTACTTCGATTCAGCAAATAGGGTGTCGGATATAGCGTAATTCTTAGTTGTTTTAACCTGCCTTATAATAGCGGTTGTTTTAAGAATCCGGAACTTATTGGAATCAGATAACGCCGGTGAGAATCCTCCATAGATTCCCAACGTGAATTTAAGTGAATCCCCGTCTGCCAATCCATAAACACCAAAGTTTATTTCATCCTCTCTGTCGGTTACGTATAAAGGTCCTTTAATCGTAGTCTGCCCCTTTAACAGTTCAACTGATTCAACGGCCTCCCATACACCGTACTCATTAAATTGTTCGGCATGGGCAACCCCTATACACGCTAACAGTGCGATTATCATTATTGGTTTCAATCTACCAAGTTCCCCTGATAGGCGTTGCCGGTGAATATGTGGACACAATCAAGCGTCCCTGGTCGATAAGGGTTGAGTTGCCATCATCAGAAATATACCTTGCCCCGGCCATTCCGAAGATACCACCTATCGCTTCACCGATTTTGTTGTTATAGTCAAAAGTTTTCTTTTCCTCAAGATGAGGATGAACCGCTATAGCAACGGCTACAGCATTCGAGCCGAGGAATATAGCCCTGTACACATCAGACGCATTTGAATCTATCTCAACGGTACTGAGCGTCCACGCTGTGTTAAACAGAGTTTCATCTCCCGAATGGACATAATTGCTTTCGAGAATCAAACAGTTGTTCCAGTAGGCTACTGCGCCGTTAAAGATACCACCTGAGAAAATAGGATTGCTCTTAGAATCTCTTGGGATAGCAGTTGCGGCAGCGTTGAACCAGTCGGTATTAGACCGCAACTGAGCGATCTGATAAGGATGGGCTATACAGATGTAACATTCCAATCCTTTGTACCGTACTTTCGGGAAATTGTTGACTTTCATTTTTGCAACAGCACCCTCGATAGTTGACGGACTGAATTTATCAGTGTCAACATCAGTGAGTGCGGCTTCCGCGGCTTTGATATTGGTGAAATATGTTGCATCGGTTGAGGAATAAGTAATTGGATTACTCACCTCGTCGGCGGTGTACCAATATCTCGCTGGGATACTGGTGTTTGAATTGAGGTTCAAACCGCCAGTTGCGGTTGCGGGCAGAAGATGCGGAGAATAATTGTAATACATGGCATAAAACATTGATATTTCAAAATACTTCGCATACCACAACGAAAGGGCTTTCTTGCTTCTTTCGTGCAGGCCGTAATTATCCCGCTGCCGTGTCATTGCACCGTCATCAGTTACAGCGTTACGCCACTGATTGACGTACACCGCCTGATCGTAAAACAGGAGTCGTTCTTCGCTTGCTTCCAGGGTTACATCACCAATTTTACCAACCCCTGTAAGATTGCCCTGCATTCCGATCTTGATTGTGTCGCCTGCCTCTTTCATCAACTGCGATTTGCGGACGAACGGCAACATATCGCCCTCTGTTCCCATTAGCGGAGACAGTATCATCTCATTTTCAAAATATGTCGCTAATGACTTTTCAATAATCTCTGGTACGAGTTCCCGATAAGTCGCTGCTCCGGGGACTCCCCAACTTGTATCAGTCATTAAACTTCACCTTCCCTTCATCATCAATTCATCAAGAACAAACCGCTAACGCTCTTTTGCCGCCCGAGCAAGAATGACCTTGTATGCAGCATTAAACTCCGGAGAGTTCGGTATAAGCGAACTTATGTACGTTTTAAGTTGGCCTAAATCCATTGCGTTAGGATCGGTTCCTATTGTTTTTTGGTTTGTGTTTCGAGGTGCGGCGTTAGACGCTCGTTTGGGCTGATTTGAAACAGCTATCAGCTTTTTGCGTTCGGCTTCGGCCCCCCTCTTTTCAGCTTCTTGGATCAGTGATTCTTGGCTAATAATTTTATGCACCATGCTCAGTGGATCAGTGGCAAAGTTTCTCTGGAAATCAAGAACAGCTTTGTTCACATCTTCCGGAGCCATTCCACTTGCGACAAGTCTTTGCGTACCTTCGGCTACTTTAGCATTAAAATCGTTCTGCTGTTGAATAGTACGATTACGCTGAGTAGTCTGTATGCCTCTTTGAATCATTTCAGTCATCGCTTTTTGCGCGGCTGTGGCAGCCCTCTTGTCAACAGACTTCGGGTCGGTAAAATCATATTCTTCTTCTACTACCGGAGCCTGTGGAGGTTGATAAACTGGCATTTGATTCTGGTACGGATTAGGTGGAATATGTTGTACGGGAGGAACCTGCACTACAGGGTTCCTGAATCCGGACAATTCCACTCCTTGTTCGCTGATCTTTTTCTGAGCATCGACAACACGTTTTTTCTCTCTTGCGGCAACAGCCTTCCAAAATCCAATAGGGTCGGCATTCTCATCCGGCATAGCCTCTGATTCTTCCACCGGAGCATTATCGTCAGCAGGTGTTTCTTCTGCCGGTGTCTCTTTGGCCGGAGTATCTTCGACTTGGGGAGTGGAATACTTTTTGGTGACAACATCAGGAGTTTCATTGCCAATATCTCTGCCATTACTTTGACTTTTAAAATAGTCTTTCATGACCTTATTGCGCTCTGATTCCGACATATCATCAACAATACGAGAAGTTTGTTCGTGTATATCAACTTCTTGTTCATCAATAGTTGGACCTTGTTCCGTTTCAACTACCGCGCCCTCTTCTGGCTCAACTGCTACTGCGTTTTCTTCTAACATCTGTTCCTCCAACCCGGGTCATTCTAACAGGAATCCTTTTTTAAGGGCTGTCAATAAATGAGAGTCCGAATATTAGGTTATATAAAAAGTTATATTGGGGCTGAAAATATCAGGAATCCCAATAGTGAAATAAAGCCTGCAAAAACCCCAATAACTGACAGCGTTATGCCCCATCGAGGTATGCCCTCAAACTCATCTTTAATGTCTTGCACTGTATCGCTAAATAATTTCATAATTTACGCCTGTAATGCTTGAGGTGGTCGCCGCACACCTCTCGCTGGTCTTGGTGTGCCTGCACTGCTGCCGCCCTGTGGAGGGCGTTGCTGACCCATCTGTTGCTGTTGAGACTCGAACGCCTGCATCGCTTCAAATTCTTTCTGTATATCATTGGCGAACGAGAACCCGTAAGACTTCAAAATAAACTTAGTTAATATTGTCTGGTACTGTGGCGGCAATCCACGCATAAGTTCAATCATCTGGAACTTCTCGCGCTCACGCTCTGTCTTTGACCTGCCATCATGTTCGAGTACAAAGTCATACTGCCCTATAGAAAGATCATTCGCTATCTTTCCAAACGCAGCTTTGTTAATAACAAGTTCTTCGTTTGTGATATTCGGAGCTTCGTTTATTCCGGTTATACGGACAAACCTTTCTTCGGTATAATAGTTCTGTATCCACCATACCATAGCTTTCGACTCAAGATATTTTGATTCATCAAAGTTATCAAGAATACCCGCAAGTTGCGTGGCCGCCTGATTTGTCTCATGTCGTTTTGCGCTGCCTGACATAACCTTTTGGTTCATGCCGCCGATAGCGTCTTTTGCACCTGACGTTATCTTTGCCGCAGCATCCTCCCTATCTTCCATTGCCAGGAACGGAGAGATCAATCCCATATCAGCATGGCTGAAAGGTCTTACCTTGTCAATATATCCATCCTCGACCTCAAGATTAAATCCGTTTTGAACTATCTTCTCTGAGATGTTTTCTTTATCCTCTTCTTTAATTGCGCCTTCCTCATAAATAAAACCTATCTGCGCTATTGATGAAAGGATATGTATAGCTGAAGCGTGGCGGTAATTTCTTTCTTCCTGTGGGCTGAACACGTTTTCCACTACACCCATGTATCTGCCATCGTCCCAATACGGGAAGAAGAAATTAAATAGCTGATTAAATTCTATTGCGCCGGTGCTGCCATCCTCTATTTCAATACCATCGGGTCCCATTGTTGTCAGGTGAATATGGGGCATCTGTCTTTTAACAATATTATCACCCATAATATCTTGTATTTCTTTGTCAAACCCTTCAATGTCAGTGTAATCATCTGTTACGGGATCATAAACAAAATCTTTTTCTTCCCATATTTTCTCATAACATTCGATTATCCGATACTGATTATTTTCAAGATCATACCCTCTGTCTATTACATTGCCGGGTTTACTTAGATTGCCATAATCGTTAGACTCGCCCTCCCAGTTCGCCGGAGCTTGGTGCGTTCTGATACTTTCCCTTAGTACCATCCCACCACCTTTTATTTGGTCTGCAGTCTTTTTCCCGTATATACGTTTTATTTCTTCATAGACAAGATATATAACACGATGGATTTTTCTTGTATCTGATTGGTCATATTGCCGGGTATTTGGGTCAAGATAGAAATCATCAGACGGTTTATAGTGTATCTTTAAATTGCCTTTCAAATCATCTTCTGTATCAAACCATAGTTCCTTAACACCGATACCAGTAATAATGCCTTTGTAGAACTGGCGTTTATCCTGGTCGTGTATTCGGTTAAGATTCTCGATTTGTTTTTTTACAGCAGTTATTATCTCGGCAATTTCACTGTCAGCGTATTCATCAACCGGAACAGCGACCAGGTCAGTTCTGTTTTGTAAAAAATGGCCTAAGATAATATCCACAGCCGGAAGTATGATATTATTAACCACAGGAGCGCGATGCTGTGCTGTTAACTGCGCTTTCTCCTGATCCGTCCACTGATTACCCCTGAGATATTCACCGGCTTTTTTAGCTATATCGTCCCACACTTTTTCCCGGTGTGTTTTAGCCTCAAGATAACCCTGATATTTTTCGCTTTCTACCGACATATTACGCTACTTTCCAATTAAAACCTTCGTTTTTGGTAAGTCTGTTTTTATACCCACCTACATATCTTGATTTAGCCTTTTTTACTCGTTTCGGTTTTACCATGTCTCTTTGCATGTGCGCCAAAATATCAATTATATCCATCGTCTTACCCATAGGAAACCGGTTGAACTCTATCTCTATCTCAGAATGGTTCTGTGAGTGTGTCCAGATAAGCCCACGTTCCCACGGAAGTTGTAATGTGCGTATATGGTCGATTTTATCTTCCGTGCGTTTACGCTTAAACTCCTGAAACCTTGATATTGGTATCTTGCGTTTTTTCAGTTCTTTTATTATTGGATCGACGAGATGCACATCACCGCCTTCTGTCTCAAGACCGTATTTCAAAAGCCCGTAGTTGTTATACCAGTGTTCGACTTCATCACAATAGGTTGGCACAATCTTACCTGACGACCATTTGCCAATTATATATTTCAATACGAACATGCGCCCAATGGTATCTACCCCAATAATAAGAATGACAGTATTTGATTTAGCGGTTTTTTTACTGCTCCTGTTAGGGTCGCACCCAAGAAATATATTGAGGCTACGATACCATTTGTCTAATAGCTTTTCATAATTAACAGGTGGGGAATCGACAAAATCACCCTTCCTCAACACATCACCATCCCACTGTTTCCGAAACCCCACCTTAAACTCTTGCGTTTCTTTGTTAATAGGGTCGTTCATCATCTCGCATGAAAATGAATACGGTGTTACGTTGGCCTTGTCCCTTAACACTTTAGCTATTACTTCCTCATCGTTCCATATCCATTCACCATTCTCTATGACCGCTCTTTTATATATCTTAGCGTTTAAATCCGCAATCATGTACCCATAAAGATCGTCGTCCTTTTTCCGTGTCCCAATAGTAACCATATACCCACCGGGATTAAGCAGGTAGTTACTGCTATCAAAATTATCAATAATCGTCTGTGTTGTTTCGTCTGATTTAGCGTTCTTTTCAGCCATTAGATCATCGTTAATAATTAAGTCGCAATGAAGCCCTGTGGCGTTTGACGCTGCTCCGGCAACCTTTATAGAGGGGTCTTTGACAATAATGGTTCGCTCAACCTTTATTGCTCCGGTATTCCACATATCATATTTCTTTGTCTGAGTGTCAGCGCGCTTTGGTTTTAAATCGGGGAAAACAAACTGCAATCGTTTGTTCTGAAGTATATGGTCTTTTATTTCACTAAGATAACTTGAGGCAATATCATCAGTAGCAGCTTTTATTAATATTCTGCTATTAGGGTTTTTGCCTAATTCCCATAATGATTTGCAGATTGTGCCTATTTTAGTTTTGAGATGGTATCGGGGAATAACAAGTAGTTCGTCTTTCTGGTATTGCAATATCCAGCAGATTTCACCATGCAGGTTAACATCGAGTTTATTAAAAAATATTGGGTCTCTAATGATTTCATCGCAGAAAAAATAAAAATCATTCACAGCAAGGAATCTCACACGCTCAACAAAAGCGTGGTATTCTTCCGGACTGTGTTCAGGTGCATACGCCCACCAATCTTGATCCGGCCATTTCCAGGGATACCATTCCCTGTCCTTAACCGGACCAAAGCCTGCGAGTAATTCGTTGTCTGTTACCACACTTCCCATCATCATCCACACGCGGTTACTATTACGTTTGAAACGCTGAACCTAATTCCTTTGCATCGTGACCACTGGGTAATTTCGCCCTGTCCTGCGGACCTCGTATTATTTTCTTCTTAACAGGGTTTAGTTCTCTAAACAAAAACTTCGCTATATCTTGTTTGGCTTTTTTATCCTCGCCGTGTAATATGCCGCTTAATATTGCCCGGGATTCGGTGAACAGTTTTATATCGTTGGCCTCATAGTCAGTCAGATTAATTCCAAACTGATCTCTGAGCAGTATCGTATGTCTTTTTATTGCTTCTGTTATTCCGGTAAAAGAATAGCCAAACTTTTCCCTGATCTCCTCATTGGTGCATTTGGCGAAATATCTTAGGTTCCATATCTTTTCATCTTCCTGCTGTGTGAACGGCGCTCCCATATATGGCCTTTCCCATCAATATAAACCCTATTGCAATATAAATATCGGCTAAATTGAATATTGGTGATTTAAAAAACCTGATATAATCCACAACATAGCCGAACACCATTCCGTCAAGCATATTACATACTACTCCGGCAATAAAAAAAGGAACGAACAAAGGTATCTTTTTGACGTTCCATAAAAGTTTGTATATTATTATTAAACTGATTATAACCATTCCGATAATTACTATCTCTGTCGCAAGCGCTGAACGGTTCTTAAAGTACATCAGCGTGAACCAATCGCCCATAGTGTAGATTTCTTGGTCAAACCCGAAAAGAAACCGTATGAGGTTTCTAACAACTTGGTCAACCAGTATCAGGCTTATCAGCAGCTTCTTCATCATCATCCCTTTTTATGGTTTTTATTCTTATAACACATTACAAGTTAAAAGTCAAGTTCTTTTCTTGTCAGGTGCGCTGTATTTATCTTTAAAAACCAGCTTTCTCATGTCCTCAAGATGTATCTCGGTAGCTGTCAGCACACCTTCTGTCCTGGATTCTTTGTCAGGACGTATCCCGCGCCCAAGAAAAGCATCAAGAAGTAGTTGTGCGTGTGGGGAACGGATAGTAAAAAAGGGCAATACGTTGCGTTCTTCAGCAGGATAGGCGTTGACCTCTTTTGTGTCACTCATACTTCCGTTTTGATAAAATACTCTTTTGTCTTCACTTATAGCGTCAAACAGATACACTTTGATCGCACCCTTATAATCCGGACCATCTAAGAACACCTCTAACACGTTATCCTCCTTATCTTAAAGTGCAGGCAAGCTGAGTGAAGTAATCTAACAGGGGAGTAAAGATTAGGCCAGGTGGCCTTTCAGAAGCGTTGCCTGCACCAATTATCTATTCGCAGTGTTCATGGATGCTGTCCTCGTCAAACAGAACTTTGCAGATAAGCCCAACCTTTCTCTTAATGTCTCTCACAACCCGTTTAAACCGCATGTATGGCGTTTGTTTAGGGCATTTAAGAGGCTCAAAAAGAAGATCTCTCAAAGAATTATATTCGGATAGTGTCTTAGATTCAGGAAAAATAATATTCCCATTGGTGTTAATTTTTATCAGATCGCCGTCTATGTTATCATTTTTCTGTTTCATTTGAACTCCCTCCGCTAAACTCTTGTCTATAGCATACATCACATATCACAGCTTGTCAAGCGATTTTTTTTGGTGGGATTTTTTTAAGTGTGGCGTGGAAGAGGTATATATGATAGCAGAGAAGACCGGCAGGATCAAGGGTCCCCCTATCCAATATCCTTAGCTATCTTGACTTCATATAGGTGAACAGGATCACACAAAAACAAACAGGCGTTATTAATTATTTAATAGTCACAATATATACTATAATGTCAAGTTTCTGATAACAATACACTTATGGATATGGACCTGATCATTAGTATTGCGCATAAGGGATATTATGTAAACATGCACATATTATAGGGAAACGTGCTACTGGTAAATGATGCAATTTGCAACACACCCAAGCATTATCGTGATAGCGTAATAACGTTGTCTGACAACCTGTGTTTAAATACAAATAATAACCAAATAACCATTATTGGCATGCTTTATGCTTTTTTTAAAGACTATAGTAATAGATAGTATAAGATACTAAGCTTTTAAAAGACAGTATAAGACTATATATAAGATAGAATACATATTATCATTAACAATAGAATAAAGTTCATTACAATCTATTTAAACCTCTTTCCCGCCGATCCTGTGAATAACAATCAATACTCAATAAAATACTTTGGGTGAAATAACCAATATATAGGGGTGTTTACAAACTATCTTCATCTTTAAGCAAAATAACGCTTGACAGATATTAATAATCAATATATATTTGCTTTATAACAATCAAACAACTAACAGGGAGGTTTTCAAATGTACTACTATTACAAACTTCGAGACAACAACGGTCACGGTGATACTTACTATTGCCAGGCAAGAGATATAAACGAAGCAAGAGATACATTCGGACTAAATCCCTTTTATGAGAGCAAGGCAACGGGTTACAGGATTAGTAAGAAGAAATATGATGCAGCAAGAGCAGGATATGGTATTCATATTAGGTAATTTCAAACGGGAGGTTTTCATGAAAACAATGAAAGCAGTCTTGAAGTATCACAAGCGCATACTGGCAAGAACGGATAATCAAAAAGCTATAACAGTATCAAGCATCAAAGTCGATAGTGGTGAGAGTGAATCTTTTAAGCATGCACTACAAGACTTAGTTATATCTGGAATGGTATGTTATACAGCACTGAATCCCGATTTAATGATTAGGCGGATAGCATAACCTGTCTATAACGCATTATAATTGTCATAGGCATAGTAGAGTATGAGTAAAAACAACTAACAAGGAGAGTAAGATGAATGAGCGCGCTCCAGAAACAGCAGAAGAAATGAAAGGGAAAGTAATAGCTTGGTATGACGCTGGTTTAATCACATTATGGGAATATAACAAGTTTATGACGGCCTATATGCTATCACAGCATCATTCTAAGTGATTATAATCACACAAGGCATAGTAAGTGTCGTAAATAAATTAAAATCAGTGTGGAGCAGCGGATATCTTTTTAACCTAAAATAAGGAGTAGTATAATGGAAACTTATGCATTTGAAACAAAAGACGGCAGCCGGTTTGATGTGAAAGCAACTTCGGTAAACGCTGCTCATAACAAGATTAAATCTATACCGTACTTACTAAGCATAATAACTGGTTATTATTATATGTATGATGCGGATGGTCTCCATGCCGTTTATGAAGGATGGGCAGGCAAGGTATAACAACTATTAGATACACTATAGACTTTATTAACCAAAAGAAAGAATATATAAGAAAGAAAAGGTAAACTTAAACGGAGGTTTTCAAATGAAAACAATCAAAAAGATCAAAGTATCTGATATGACAAGTAATAAATCTTATTCTGCTATCCCAAATCAATTCACAATCAGAACACCAGAAGGCTATTACTTTCAAAGCTACGATACTTTGATTGCTTTTCAGGACAGCAAAACACGCATAACTTATCTTGACAAGGATAATTGGGATTATTCAGTGACTACTGGTAAATATCGCAATCAGTTTTTAGGCGAGGGAATACAGGAAACAAGGCAGAAAATCAAATCCGGCGAGTACAAGCTGGTTGATCTGAATTAGTCGAAACCGCCTCCGGGCGGTCTACTGGATATACCAGTACCGAAGAGACTTAAACTAACAAGGAGAAATACAATGAAACATGCTAAAACACCTTGGAGAACATCTGGGGCGGCAAACGGCTTTCAATCGTTAATATACAGCGAGCCCGATCAGTCCGGCAAGACTATCGCCGTAGTTTACACCAGTCAGGCGGACGCTGAGTTTATAGTCAAGGCGGTAAACTCATATGAGAAATTACAAGAGGAAATAGACAAATTACAATGTGATGTGGGATCATTGCACATGAAATATTCACCCGAACAGATGAAGGTAGCTCGACAACAATTTCAGCTGGACGACAGTATTGATATACCGAAAAATGAGAGGAAAACAGTTCCGAAATGGATGATTTTGGACTGGATTTACGCTATTGGCGGCTATGATGCGCTGATAGAAAATATGACAAAAGATAACCATTAAGAACCGGAGGTTTTCAAATGAACGATCTTGCTTGTGATAGAAATGGCTGCACAAATATCATGTGTGATAGATATTCTAATCTTTATGGTTGTATCTGTAATGAGTGTTTTGAGGAAATGGTAGTTTTTATAGCGGATGGTGGATCAGACATTGAGGATTTTATGGAATCAGAAAAAAAAGACATTCCACCAAAAGGTCATATTGAATTAGCGAGAAATATGTTAAGTGATGAATTTAGAATGTAGTTAATAACCAAATAAATAACAGGAGGCTTTCAAATGATTAATATTTACAGAAAAGACCATAAAACCATAATCAACAGAAACAATAATACAACTTTTACCTTTGATGATACTCTTGAATCAGGTTATTATAATATTGATTATCGCGCATTGTATAACAGGACGAACGTTTCACGTCATGTATTTAACTTTGATCATGCTGGAGTAGCATATTATAACGTTATTTAATATGTTCCCGAAATCTGTTTCGGTGACTTAAACAGGGAGGATCAAAAATGTTAGTAAACAAGCGTATTAATTCTTTGGGTACATTTGTTAGTACAGATAATGACCGCGAATCATTACACAATGTATGTGTCACAAAAAAAGAGGTGGTGGTGACTGACGGCCATATTCTTATTACAATGCCGGTAAGTGATATGTTTAATTGTTGTAAAATCAAGGGGGGGGTAAAATGGATTTTTCAAATTTATTAGCATCATGGATTGACCACAAAGGTATTACACAAAAAGAACTAGCAGAAAAAATGGGTGTGACAAAATCATGTGTTTCACAATATGTTAGAGGCCGAAGGAAAAAACTCGGTCCTGAAATCCGAAAGAAATTTGCTAAGGGATTTGATTTATCCATTGATAATTTTATGAAAGGCCCATACAAAAAAAACCCAGACGTCCGAAGAAGCCTGGGGCCTGATAGGCAATTCCACCAGGGATGTACGTCTAACATATATATTATTGTTTGGCTTGTCAAGTAAAATATTGCTTAAAGATTGAAAGACGAGTAGAAAAGCAGGCCAGTATATTTTGGATATTTATACCAATAGAGGGATAATTCCGAAATTATATACGGCGGTTACGGAATGGAAGTCTCGAAGATATGCGTCGGAATACATCAGAGCGCTGAAGCCGGCGGTAAAGTTATTGATCTTGATACATTATAGGAATAGGTTCCAAATTTTTTCCTAAAACCAGGAGGTAATTTCAAATGATTAATGACAAAGCAATAAAATGGATCATGGTAGTTGCTACATTATACATGTGGGTCCACTGTATGGTTTATTTTGCAAGGTAATAACGGAGTAATTTCAAGTGGAGGTATTTCAAATGACAACACATCCTAAACGGATCAGAAAACCAGCTGAATGCGGCCGCTGTCAAAAAACGATGGTAGGACCGACAGGCAAAAAGCTGATGGTATATGCAGAGAACAAGGCAATCTATTTATGCCCTGAATGTATGAAAATCTTGCCTTGCAGAGGGAGGGGAAGCCATGTGTGACGCTGAATATTGGTTAAATTTTAAAACCGATGGGGGATTGGTAGAAAGAGGGAAACCCCTAATTTCAGAAACGGGTATTGCAAAGAATAAAAAAGTAATAAATCTATCAGAAGCAGAAGAGGATGAGGTATTGAATGGCGGGTTTGTTTTTATAAAAGCTGATTACGTCCGCTCGAACAGCTCCCTTTATAAACGAGTGACATACGATAACAGATGTGCGGGCTTTCAATACAGAAACGCAACAACAGGGGAAATGTTATTGTTGGATTAAGCAAAATATAATATTGCTTCTTGACAAATGCAGAGAACGAGCTATATTTAAAGCAAACGAATAACCGGGGAGATAATACATATGAAAAAAGAAGATGAAATACTGGCACGGCTTGAAGACCTTGAGCGTGAACTTGAACGTCAGAAGGCTGTTGTAGCAGTCTTTCCGAGTCCTGAAGAACTTGCCATAAAAGTCGTGGATAAGATCAAGACTCCTATCAAAAATTACGTTGATAGCCAGCTTATTAAGTATAGTGGCACACCAAAAATATTAAACCCACACACGCGGAAACCATTTGGAGGTAATTGATATGACAAAAGGATGTTGGTTGACCAAAGATGAGAGGACAGCCATCTTGAAAGCGTGTCAGAAAGAGAACTGCACCAGGGGAGAGCTTGCCCGGAAGATGGGCATAACATATTTTCAATTGTACAATGCCTTGAACGAGAGAACAAGGTGTGGATTAAAACCCTACGCTAAAATCGTTGATTACCTGGAGATGAACAATGGATAAATACGGACTGACTGTTTCTGAGGTTTTAGGTGACAGAATAATCGTGGTAACGAAAAACGTGGTAAAGATGGAGAAAATCAGCTTTGCCACTGAGCCACTGATAAAAAACAAGCGCACGTTCGCTGTTATGATCGAGGATGATAAAAAAGCGCCGTTTTATATCGCCCGAAGAGTTGAAGTGGGCGAACAGTTCAGGGATATGGATAAGCGAACACTGAGAGCGATTACATCAACTATTCCGGGGCGTATATTACTACTCTGGATTAACGGTCACAAGGTTTAGCAATGGAAATGGAAACACTGTGGTGGCTTATGGGTATTTTGGCAGATGTCCTTACACAACTGGGAGGATAATAACATCATGAAAAAAATGGCATTAAAGGTGAAACACTGGATGAACGGTCTCAATAAAGATAGGTGCATTGCTTGCTTGCTCTGTGTAAGTTTATTAATGGCATGTGGATGTGTGTCTTTGTTACTTCTGATTGTATGGATATTAGCAGAGGTAATCCCACTGACTTATTCATTGTTGATAATAATCGCATTAATTCTGTTAGGTTTTACTTATGAGATTTATAAAAAAATATCATAAAGAAAGGGTGGACAATCAATGATAACTGAAGAACAGCGAAAACAGCGAAAGAATTTCATCGGGGCGTCAGACATAGCGGCACTGTTCACCGATGATGAAGGTAAAAGCCTAAATCCGTTTGCTACTGCTCTCGATGTATGGGCTTTGAAGGTGTACGATCAGGAACCGGATAGCCAGAAAGAGTCAAAGGCTATTTCAATCGGACATCGTTACGAGTCAGCACTTATCGAGTTTGCCGAGGGTGAACTTGGGTGCAAAATAGGAACACATCCCGAATCTATGAGATTTGTGGACAAGAAACATCTTGACAAAAATGGCAACCCGGTTTTTGCCTGCAATTTGGATGGGCTTACTGTATATGACGGTGTAACAAATGAAATTGTCGAGGCTAAAACAACAGGGCTGACAGGTGAATGGGGTGAACCGGGAACAGATGATGTGCCGTTCAGGGTACTTTTGCAAGTTCAACATCAAATGCTCTGTACGGGCTTATTGAAGGCTCACATAGCGGTACTGCTCGGCAAGTGGGGGCTTGAAGAACACATGTACGTTGTTGAACGCAACGAGGACATTATCACCGCAATTGTCGAGCGTGGTTTACAGTTCTGGAACGAGCATGTGCTGACCAAGATACCACCACCGGATAGTGAACCTGGTAACATTGAATTATTTAAGCGGATCATAAGAGTGCCGGAGAAGTTCGCTGAAGTTGATAATTCCTTGATTGGAGAATGGGAAACGAGAAAAACAGAGAGACTTTACTCTGAGAAATTAGAGAAAATAGCGTTTGCCGAGCTTCTTCTCGAACTTGGTGACGCCGAAGGCGTGAACATGGACGATGGCAGAACACTCACCTATTTCAAACAGGAAAGGAATGGTATAGACTCGAAACTTTTGAAAGCAGATTATCCCGAAGTTCACAAAGCAGTTCAAAAAACATCAGTATTTCGTGTAGCTCGCATAAAGAAAGGAAAATAATCATGTCAGAAGAAGTAGTTGTTAAACAACCTGACTCAATCGCAGTCCAAGGCAGAGGACTACACCTCAACTCACTCGACCAAATGTGGCGGTTTGCAGGCTATGTCGCCACAGCCAAGTTAGCACCAAAAGGCATGGAAGATCAGACAGCCGTTGTTGTTGCCCTTGAAATGGGCGCTGAACTTGGATTGCCACCAATGCAGTCAATACAGAATATCGCTGTAATAAATAACAGGCCGTGCGTGTGGGGCGATGCTGTGCCGGGACTGGTCGAAGCATCGGGACTTCAAGAGTATGGCTATCCAACAAAAATCGGGAACATGAGTTCTGACGGCAAACATCCAAACGATTTCGGGTTTACCTACACCACAAAACGCAAAGGCAGAGATGAATACACTTATACTTTTACTGTTGCAAACGCAAAAAAAGCCTCACTATGGGGAAAGGCGGGGCCGTGGACGTTCTATCCTGAACGCATGTTGCTTAACCGTGCCCGGACTTTCTGTCTTAGGGATGTTTACCCTGACGTGTTGCGTGGCATAGTCACTGTTGACGAGGCCAAGAACATAGTTGATGCTGACTTTGATGTTGTCGAAGATGAAAAACCACGCACAGAAAAACTTGCTGAACTGATTGGCAAAAAAGAATCTGTTGTTGAAAAAGAGGTCGAGCCTGCCGAAGCAAAAGCTGTCGAACCTCCACCGGATCCCAAACCCAAGAAAACCAAACCCAAAGCTGAAAAGAAAGACCCTGGCGGTGAATTGGCTACCGCCCATCAGTCCGCATCAATAATGAATATATGCTATACGAAGTTCGGGCTGAATGAAGAGAATGCCCTGAAACTCGCAGGTGACATTCTCAAGAAAAAGGTTGGCAAGCAAGATGAGCTAACCCGAAATGATATTTTAGACCTGTCACAGAACTTTCAGCATCCAGACGTTGTCTATGCTCACATGAAAGGACTCGGGTTCCCCATTCCTGATGCAAAAGAAGAAGCGTTGACCGATGATCTGTTTAAACCATAACTAATTAATCGAGTAGGATTACCCTATAAAACGAGGTGTAAACAATGGAACATAACGAAGCAGTATGTACCCCAGAAAAAGAATCGCCCATGAACAATGGCAGATTCTCTGAGATTGAGAACTCTTTACATGATTTACAAGAAAGCCTAAAAGGTATCGCGGGCAGGCTTGACAAAAAGGTAACGCATTTAGTTGGTGCTACTCCAATTGAGACTAATAAATCTCCTGAAGCACAAGGCGGTAAAATCACAGGATCTTTTACAGGAAGCTGTATGGCCTCCCTCAATAAGTGCCATTCTGTTCTCAACGTCATAACAGGTTTAGTTGATGCAATGTAACTAATCGGGTGCGCTGTGGCACGGCAGTAAAACGCAGGGGAAAGTAATAAACCGTGATAAAATGAACTAATCCTGCCAGCGCACTCAAAAGGAGGAACCAAATGTGTCAGACGATCTCAGGGATAGCGGTAAAATCAGGTGATACCGTTAAGGTTTACACATCATCAAAAAGTGATAGCCACACAGATATAAGAGAAGAGTTTCATATCAGGGACGACAACTCACCGATTGCCAACAACCAAACGCCGGTTGAATTAATACCCAAAACCAGCTTAACGGAAATTGGCGGCATGAATTTCATATTTGACGCCGGTCGTCCTGATTGGTGGACCGATGATATGACAGAAGAAGCCACACGGCAGCTTTATCATGATCTAATGAGAAGATGGAACAACGAGCGTACGGTATTTAGTTTTGAAGGCGACCTTGACCTTAACAGTCTCACATCTATACCCGAAGGCGTGACACTCAAAGCAGGCGGCGACCTTTACCTTAACAATCTCACATCCATACCCGAAGGCGTGACACTTGAAGCAGGCAACATTTACCTCTTCGACAGTATCTTGGGACCGAGAGGGTAATCAACCTGTACCAAGAAAGGAAAGACTGATGGAAGTAGAAATTCTTGAATGTTTAAATGGAATCAAGTTGGCTGTTGCTACAATTATGGTTATTAACGGTATCAACCTTATGATAAACATAGCAAAATTCATAAATAAATAGTCCTTGACATGACGTGAACACGGTGGTAATCGCTGTAATCAAAATATATTGTGGGTAGGTAATAGTATTGAAGATCTTAATAGCTTGTGAGTTTAGCGGAATAGTCAGGGATGCTTTTACTAAGGTAGGTCATCATGCGGTATCGTGTGACTTATTGCCAACAGAGCGTCCGGGCGAGCATTATCAAGGTGATGTGATGGATATAATAGATGATGGGTGGGATATGATGATAGCGCATCCGCCATGCACATATCTTGCTAATAGTGGGCTGCACTATCTTAAAACAAAACCGAACAGAATTGCTAAATTAAAAGATGCTTTTACTTTCTGGTTAGCGTTATGGGATTCTCCAATACAACTTAAGGCTTTTGAAAATCCGACAGGATGGTTAAACACGCATTGGCAAATACCAAATCAGATTATTCAGCCTTATTATTTTGGTCATAATGAGATTAAGACTACATGTTTATGGCTACAAGGGCTTCCATTGCTACAACCAACACAATTACTACCAAAACCAGTGCCTATAAAATCAATTCTGCGGAAAAGCGGAAAACACGCGGGCAAAATGTATAATTACTATTGGAGGCAAGGAAAGTCCGCGCACGATCGTTCCCGTACCTTTCAAGGCATAGCAGATGCAATGGCTATTCAATGGGGAACAGATTATAAACCCCAACAATGCAGCCTTAATTTTTAAAGGAGTCTCCCATGAATAAAACCGAAGGGCATCCACAGTCAAAGAAACATCCGTGGAACACCAAGGTAAAAGTTAATTTCGGCAAGAAAATCCCTTTTTTCAATGAAGAATTTATAGGTAACGCTGAACGTCCACAGGCTGACGACCGCACAGGCTTTGAACAAATATTCGATGACGTGTTTGGAGATTAAATACTTGACAAAATTTCTATAATATGGTATATTTCAAGCAACCGAAAGTATAGAGGTATTTTTATGACATTAATAAGGCAGCATTTCCTACTAAGAACAGATAACTTCTGTACTTTCGGTCGTGGGGAGTGCTGCCTTTTTTGTTGTGGGAGTTGGTTGTAGTATATGAAACGTGGATATATAAAATTATATAGAAAGATGCAAGATAATTTCCTATGGAAAGAGAATAGGGTGTTTTCAAAAGCTGAGGCATGGATAGATTTAATAATGGAGGCTCAATACAAAAAAACACCTAAAGAAGTATTAATTGGAAATATAATATTTACTCAAAATTATGGCGAATCATTAAAGTCTTTAGGCACTTGGTCGAAGCGATGGAACTGGACAAAGAATAAAACATGGCGTTTTCTGCATATGCTTCAGGATTGCAACATGGTGTGTATCAAGAACGAAATAAAAACAGAACGGATAACCATAGTTAATTATGGGATTTACGCAGATGAGCAGAACGCAAATAGAACGGACTTAGAACGCATTCAGAACGGACTTAGAACGGACTTAGAATCTAACAAGAAAGATAAGAAAGAAAAGAACAATAAGAATGTAAAGAAAGAAGTACCTTCTCCCGACCCAATTAAAAAGAAACCTTTAATTGTGTCTCCTGAGGATTTGAGACTTGCAAACTTACTTTCTTCCCTGATGTACCAAAACAATCCACTAAGAAAACCCACAGCTGAAAAACAGATTGAATCATGGGCGAACGATTGTAGGCTCATGAGAGAAAGAGATAATAGATCATCAAATGATATTGAAGAGCATATTAAATTTTCACAATCACATCATTTCTGGAAAAGCAATATTCTTTCAATGGATAAGCTCCGCAAACAATATGACACTTTAACATTGCAAATGAAGAAACCACAAACTCAACTTGATAAAAATGTTGAGGCCATGAAAGAATTTTCCAGAGACAGGGGGGACATGGAATGAAAGAGCATCCGATACTATTCAAAGCTGAAATGGTGAGAGCTATACTTGACGGTAGCAAAACACAGACTCGCCGTGTTCCTGTTGGCCGATACCGTATCTGGCAGGTTGGGGATAGAATGTGGGTACGTGAGACTCATTATCGTTGGACAGGCTGCGGTGATGCACCTCCTGACTGGATACGTTCTCCCGATGGTGAAAGGTATCAATCGCGGGGTTATATTGGCATTGAAGAACATGATGATCTCCATAATATATCAGCAGCAGCCGTAAAAATACCGTCAATCCACATGCCTCGATGGGCTTCACGAATACTGCTTGAGATTACAGAGATAAGAGAAGAGAAGTTATCAGATATAAGCGAAGATGATATAAATCGAGAGGGTATTGCCTGCTCAGACTGTTGGACACAGGGCACACCATTCCCAAAAAATGACTTTCTTCGTCCATTACACTGTGGATGTTGGTCTCTATTTTGCAATCTTTGGGACTCAATCAACGCCGCTCGTGGCTACGGATGGGACACTGACCCTATTGTCAAAGTGATAAAATTTGAGGTGACATAATGACTTCTGAAACTTTCACCAAAGGACTGGCATTGTTTACATCAACTTTCCCAAACGTTGATATAACAAAAGAGCGTCAGGATGTTTGGTTTGCTCTCCTGAAAGATTTGCCTGATACCGAGTACCTGTACGCTATCACAAAAATCTGCAACGATAGAAGCGAGTGGTATCCTAACTCAAACTTCGTGGCTGTCGTCAGAGATCAGTTAAAAGGCAACATGGATACTCAAGCTCTCCTGGCGTGGGGCATGGCAAAGAAAGCTATGGCACAGCACGGGGCGATGGCATCAGTACAGTTCGAAGACCCTGTAATACACTCGGTTATAGAAATAATGGGTGGTTGGGTCCAGTTCTGCCGCGAACCTGTCACCACATGGATGGAGAAAGGATTTATCGAGAAATACAAACTTCTCTGTGGCAGTCCAGAGCATCCAAAATACCTACAGGGTGAGGCTGAAATCCACAACAGGATAAAATTTCCCAAGTTTGTCAAACCACCGGTATTGATAGGCAAGAAACAAACCAAACAGTTGACAGGGGGAGAATAAGATGGGTTACTTCGCTACCAGTAAAGATGTTAAAGAGTATAAAAATGAATATTGCAAGGATTGTTTATTATACAAAAATCCAAGAGTTTGCCCTGTTATGCACATTCACACCAGATACAATGGAAGCCAACAAAGAGATTCAACAGCAAAAGATATTCTCAAAATTTTCATCCCACGCAATCACGGTATCAACCAAGAGTGTAAAATGAGGCTGACAGCATCAGATTCACACGCTAACGACTTTTAAAACAGAAAAGGCAATATGAGTCGGCTGAAACTTTTAATGCGGGAGGATAGCAAATGAGCAAAGGGAAAGCACGGGAACATATGTTTAGTGTGACAAAAAAAGATTTACAAGTTCAAACATTTCGGTGTGGCGGTAAGGGTGGGCAACATCAAAATAAAACCTCTTCTGGTATAAGAATTATTCATAAGGCATCAGGTGCGAGGGGGGAGTCAAGAGAAGAGAGGCATCAGCATCAAAATAAGAAAATTGCTCTCAAGCGGCTTACAGAAACAGATAAGTTTAAACTGTGGGTGAAGATAAAAATGGGTGAAATATTAACTGGTGAAACATTAGGTGAAAAGGTTGAGAGAGCAATGGCGCCGGAAAACTTAAAAATAGAATATTTAGGTGTAAAACCGGAGGAATTATGAGTACATCACCAACTCAACGTACCATGAGAACCTTACGCACAAACGGCAATATCTGCGCTGTGGTTGAGAAATTCAATCCGCATGTGGGGGACTTCGGTATCAGGCAAGACCTGTTTGGCATAATTGATATTCTTGTGCTTGATCCTGAACGTGGTGTTGTCGGTATTCAGGCATGTAGTCAGAGCAGCGCATCACATTTACGGACACTGAGGGAAATCAAGGCGCAGAATAGCATTGACTGGCTGTCAACACCTGGCACGAAATTAGAGTTGTGGTGCTGGCGTATGATAAAAGTTAAACGTGGTGGCAAGGCAAAACGCTGGATGCCGAAGATAACCGAGATAACACTAAAAGACTTTGGGGATGATAAATGAAAGAGATAAACAGAATAGCTAAGAGTGGCTATGAGCATATTGGAGCAATTATCTGTGATATGCTGGTGTGTGCCGATTGTCCCGTTACAAATGCTACACCTTCAGGACAATTAAAATATCCAGAGTGTGTCGATTCCTTAGACGCTTACATCAAAACCAATGGGCTAACGATTAACATTCAGCCGGAAAAGGAGTGATGAGAAGGATTATGAAGCCACCATCCAAAATAGGCGATAGAGTTAAGCATGAATTTCTTGGTCTCGGTACTGTTAAAGGTTACAACGCAATTCTGAAAATGACCTTTGTTTTGTTCGATGTTACGCCACCGGATCATTATAATGGCGGATGTAATCCCTGTTTTGCTTTGTCGAAAGATGTTGAGATAGTTTCAGAAAAGGAGCAATCATGAAACATATAAATCTTAAAGAAGGTGAAGTCGTCAAAGAAGGCTCGGTTTTGTTGAGAGTGTTGAAAGAGCAACCACCGGCAGGATATGAGTATGTAACCATAATACCACAAAACCATCCTTCTCAACATGCGAGTTTTGCAAAGGGAAAGCACATGGTATTTTGTAAGCTTCGGTATCCATCAGGTGAGTATCTGGTGAAGGAAACTTATTTGTTATGGGATGTGCCTTATTTTAACAGACTGATGTACAGAGCTGATTGTGAGAAAGGTGAGATTCCGTATGTTTTTGGGTACGAAAAATCTAAGTGGCGTTCCCCTGTCACAATGCCCTTATCTGCCGTTAGGGATAAGGTGACGGTTGATACAACGGTTGAACAGAAAGATAACCTATGGTATCAGGTTATCAAGGTGATTAAGAAGGAGGATGTGTGATAAATAAACTAAAATCACTGCTTAACTTTATTGATTACATCGAAGAACTTATTGACTTCTGGTTTGCTAACCGGAAAAAGAAGATCAAGATTGCGTGGAAAGAACTCCGCCCATATATCTTTGACAGGAACAGACCATCCCAGGTGGAGAAACACTATTACCAGCAGGACTGCTGGGCCATAAAAAAGATATTAGAGAATCCTGACGTGCCTATATTTATACACCATTACGATGTTGGGTCCCGGGTTGACGGATTTGTGGGACAGTTAAGCGCAATGGGTGTCGTGTATTATGTTGATATAAACCCACCGGCTGAACTGACTCCCAATCTCCGCTTTACTAAAGGCTCTATCACCAGCTTGCCGTTTCCTGATGGCAAGATATATTCCCTGTCCTCACTCCATGTCATTGAGCATATCGGGCTTGGGCGGTACGGTGATGCTATTGATCCTGATGGATGGAAGAAAGCTATTGCTGAATTGATACGTGTTCTTGCTCCCGGTGGCAACCTGTTTATATCTGTGCCGGTTGGCAGGGAGCGGACAGTGTTTAACGCACATAGGGTGTTTCATCCATACACCATACTTAACCAGTGTAAAGATTTAAGATTAATCAAGTTTGATTTAATAAATGATAGCGGGGTATTGTGGGAAGGAATGACTGAACATAATTATTATATCCCGCGAGCATGGTGGGAAATTAACTACGGTTGTGGGCTGTTCCATTTCCGTAAGGAGGAAAGATAACAATGAACAGGGTTAAGCAGTGCAAAATATGTAACGCAAAACTACAGGTCTTAATGATTTGTGTCTGCCCGAAGTGTGGCAAGAAAGGAAAGCCCTCATCCACTTTCGAGGGCGCAATCTCAAACTGGAACGAGGTGAATAAATGAAAATAGTCTTTGTGCGACCACAGGTTAAACAACGGTGGATGATAATACCGCCACTTGGATTGGGGTATCTTGCCGCAGCAGCTAAAACAGCAGGCCATGAAGTTAAGATATATGATGCGTGGCTTCTTGATAGTTCACCCCAGACCGCAGCTTACGATATTAGGCGTATTGATTCCGGCCTTATTGGGGTACAGGTGTTCTATGACACTGTTGATTGGACAAGGGCTTTTATTGCTCACCTGAAAAACTGGTATCATCCAGCAAAATGTCCACCCATCATGCTTGGCGGTCCTCAGATGACAGCGTTCCCGGAACTGGCAAAAGAACTCGGAGCCGATATTGGCATACAGGGCGAAGCTGAATATTTATGGCATGGTAAACAACCGTTCGATGTGAACAGCATTCCAATGCCGGATTGGGATTCGTTCGATTTACCCGCATACTGGCCGTATATGTATAACGTGTCTGTACCTGTCAGGGGGAAAAGACCTGTGAACATACAGCGTACTCGGGGCTGTCCCTTTAAATGCACGTTCTGTGCCGGACATATTACACATGGGTATCCGGTAAGATTCAGGGATGATGCGAATGTTATTCAGGAAATATTATATCTCATACGGCGCTGGAACATTGACGAGATTTGGTTTCAGGATGATAACGTGATAGTCAACTATGATAGGGGCATAGAACTGTTCGAGCGGCTCAAGTGGCTAAAACTACACATCAGGCTACCAAGTGGCATACGGATAGAAAACGTAAATCCCAACATGGTACACGCAATGAAACGTGCGGGGGTATATTATACCGGCGTGGGGATTGAGTCAGGGAATGAGAGGGTTTCAAAAAGAATAAAGAAACATCTTAATCTTAACAAGGCAAGAGATGCTATCGCGCTGCTCAGTCGAACCGGTATAAAAACAAACGGGTTCTTTATCTTCGGATTGCCAACAGAAACAGGGAAGGAAATGCAAGACACTTTGGACTATGCGTTATCAACAAAACTTCATCACGCACAGTTCGGAATATTCATCAAGTACCCGGGCAGTGAGGACTACAACGAGACACCGCTATTGCCGCCGGATGAACTCGTAAAGATACAGCGCCACGCTACCCTTAAATTTTATTGGCGGCCGCGGATTATATGGAACATGATAAAGATATTTAAGTTC
>Ga0208904_1000392_pt1 | contig 37882 bp, 35 predicted proteins | sample AntAceMetag02UKB_FD_184774 | JGI IMG/M metagenome (GOLD analysis project Ga0208904, IMG submission 184774) | Saline lake microbial communities from Ace Lake, Antarctica - Antarctic Ace Lake Metagenome 02UKB (SPAdes) (version 2) | ecosystem: Environmental > Aquatic > Non-marine Saline and...
TGCGAAGCCCATGGAGCGACTTTTAAATCTAAGAAACTCGGAAGTTTTGGCTTGGCTTCTAATTTTTCTTTTTATTTTGCGCACCATATGAGCACTGTTGAAGGCGGTATGGTTTGTACAAATGACCGAAAAATTTATGAAATTATTCGTATGTTGCGTTCTCATGGCATGGTTCGTGAAAGCCAAGATCCTAAACTCAAAAGCCAATATGCTAGAAAATATCCAGATCTTTCGCCTGATTTTATTTTTGCTTTTCCAGGCTACAATATGCGTGGTACAGAAATTGGCGCGGTTTTAGGCTTAAATCAGCTCAAGCGACTTAATCAAAACAATGCAAAGCGAAAAGAAAATTTCAAGTTTTTTTTAAAAAATTTAGATCCAGCTAAATTTCAAACAGATTTTGATCTTCAAGGAAGCTGCAATTATGCTTTAAACTTGATCCTAAGAAATCCTAACCCCCTATTTTGTAAGAAGTTAGAGTCCGCCTTAAAAGCTGCCAAGGTTGAATATCGTCGAGGTAGCTCTGGGGGAGGCAATCAGCTTAGACAGCCGTACCTTAAGACTTTATTGCCAAAAGGTGAATATAAAAAATATCCACACGTTGAGCATGTGCATTTTTACGGTTATTATATTGGCAACTATTCTTGTCTTAAAAAAGATAAAATTTTATCTTTATGCCGATTGGTTAATAGTATTTCATGATATTTCTTTCGATAAGGGGAGGATTGTTTTTATAGAAAGTAAATGTTAGATTCTGCTAAATTTTTAGAAAAAAGTTTTATTTTTTCAGCGAAGTCGAAGCCAGTCTTCCCATATTTAGGTATATATATGTATATAATATATGTATATATATATTATTTGATTTTTCTTACAAAAATAGTAGAATAATAAAGGTTTTTAGGGGCCAAAGGCTATTATTTTCAAGGAGTTAGGTTTTAAAAAAGGGGGGGTATGAATACAGAGAATCAATCTTACGATGAGATGGAAATTGATCTAAGTAAATACGTTGAAGTGCTTGTAAGGCGCAAAATGACTTTTGTTGTGGTTTTTCTTCTGATTCTTGCCATAGGTTTTGTCCGTATCCAGTTTTCTCCTAAATTATATAAAGTTTCTATGTTGCTTCAACCACCGGTTAGCGGCGAGTCGTTGACCGGCGCCAATGATCTTGAATCTGCTGAGGTATTGAAAGGTTTAATTATAAATAACGCTTTTAATGAGGTATTAAAAAAAAGGTTGAAATTGGATTCTGACAAGATGGAGCTGGCATTTGATGTGGTCATTCCGGCAAAAACTAATATCCTGAAAGTTAGCATTGATCAAGAAAGTAAAAAAAAGGAATTTGGCGTCATCTTATTGCAGAATTTGATTGATGCGATATCTGAGACCTATAGCAAACGTGTTGAAGTTAAAAATAATACAATTATTAATCAGATAAAACAAAGCAAGTGGGCTATCGAGAGGGCCGGAGAAAAGGCTGAAAATTTAAAGGATCAGATCAAGGAGGTAATTAACAGGGAGAATAAGTTAGCTGAGGAGATTAAGAATATAAACGGAAATACAGAACAGGTTTTAAGCAGTCGTGAAGGATTGGTAAAAGAAGGCAGCGCCTTGGACAGCGTGTCTGTTTTGCTTCTGACGAATTTCATCCAAAATAATTTAAGTTATTCAAACCAACTGAATAATCAATTTAGTGAACTATCCATTCGCAAGGCTAATCTGGAGCTTGAGATCAAAAATATTGACTCGCAGGTCAGTGATTTTCAAATGGTCATTGACAATCTGAACGCGAATAAAGTTTTTGTTTCCAACTTGAGAGTTCTTTCCCAGCCAAAAATTTCTCCTACTCCCATAAGCCCAAATAAAAAGAAAAGGCTAATTTTATCAATATTGATGGGGTTGTTTTTTGGTGTTCTTGCGGTTTTTGCGCAAGAATTTTGGCAACAAAACATGAAAAGGAAAACGAGCAAATAAAAAAAGCGTTGATTACAAGGATCACAGGACAAGATAGATTTTTATTTAGTGAAATTCTTGTTTTGAAGGGATGTGAGGTTCGTCGGATAAGGTGTCGCATTAGTACTTTCAGTACTGCACGAGTTAGCAATTATCACAGGATCAACTGATTTTATTCATTAATTAGCCAGGGATAAAGGATTTATTAATAGTAGAATTTATTAAAAAGGATGTGAAATGTTAAGAAATAAAACAATTCTTGTTACAGGCGGAACTGGTTCTTTTGGGAAGAAATTTATACAAGTTGTGCTTAACAATTTTCATCCCAAGAAGGTCATAGTGTTGAGTAGGGATGAGTTTAAGCAATATGAAATGTCTAAAATCTTTCCCACAGATAAATACCCTATCAGGTATTTCTTAGGAGACATAAGGGATAAGAGTAGGCTTTGCAGGGCTTTTGAAGGCGTAGATTACGTAGTACACGCCGCGGCTTTAAAGCAGGTTCCTGCTTTAGAATACAACCCAACAGAAGCCGTGAAAACCAATGTAGATGGAGCAAATAATATTGTCGATGCAGCTATTGATTGTGGAGTAAAAAAAGTTGTTGCACTTTCAACGGATAAAGCAGTAAATCCTATTAATTTATATGGCGCGACAAAATTAGTAGCTGAAAAGATTTTTATTGCTGCTAATGCCTATGGGGGAGGAAAGGTTAAGTTCTCTGCTGTAAGGTATGGCAATGTTTTAGGCTCTCGAGGTAGCGTAATCCCTCTATTTTTGAGTTTAAAGAAGCAAAAAATTAGAGAATTTCCTATAACTGATGTGCGCATGACGCGTTTTTGGATAACTTTAGATCAAGGCGTGGATTTAGTCATGAAAGCTTTGGAAAGCTCTCAGGGGGGAGAAATTTTTGTACCAAAAATACCTTCGATGAAGGTGTTAGATTTGGCTAAAGCAATCGACCCAGATTGTAAGATTAAATTAATTAAAATAAGGCCTGGTGAGAAGTTGCATGAAGTGCTTATTTCTGAAGATGAAGCGCGTAGTACAAAGATTGTTAGCAAGATGTATGTAATCTTGCCGCAATTCTTTGAGAGTGAATCCGTGCATAAGAAATATGAAAAGTTTTCTTTTGTCTCCGAAGGTTTTGTCTATTGTAGCGATACGAATGAGGAATGGCTGACTGTTAACCAACTTAAGGACATAATAAAGAATTTAGATTGATTATGAAGTATATTCCTTACGGCCGGCAACACATTGATGCTGGCGATATAAGAGAAGTTACGCGCGTATTAAGGTCCGATTGGATTACGCAAGGTCCTAAGGTTGGTGAATTTGAAAAGTCCTTGTGCGATTATACTGGTGCCAAATATGCAGTTGCAGTTTCTAGTGGAACAGCAGCTTTGCACATAGCCTGCTTAGCGGCTGGAATAAGCAGCGACGATGAAGTTATAACGTCACCTGTAACTTTTACGGCTAGCGCTAATTGTGCTTTGTATTGCGGGGCTAAGCCAGTTTTTGCTGATGTTTTTTCCGACACAGTTAATATTGACCCTAGCGAAATAGAAAGGCGTATAACTAAAAAAACCAGGGCCATTATCCCTGTGCATTTTTCTGGTCACCCATGCAAGATTCAGGAGATATTCAGAATAGCTAAAAAACATAATGCCCTAGTCATAGAAGATGCTGCACATGCTTTAGGTGCTGCTTATGCATATAAAGGTAAGAAAATAAAGATAGGTTCATGTAAACATAGCGATATGACTGTTTTTAGTTTTCACCCTCTAAAGGCGATCACCACTGGTGAAGGAGGAGCAGTGCTTACAAACAGTAAACATCTGCATGATAAGCTTGTTCTTTTTAGAACTCACGGCATAACAAAGGACAAGATTTCACTTAAGGGTAAGTCGGCCGGTGCTTGGTATTATGAAATGCATGTTCTTGGATATAACTATAGAATTACTGATATTCAATGTGCTTTGGGCATATCTCAGCTGGGCAGGCTGGATTCTTTTATTGCCAAGAGAAGAAAAATAGCCAAAAGTTATAGTAAAAAGTTATTAGGAATCAAAGGCATCTCCTTTCTCGGAGAAAAAGAATACGTTGATTCAGCGTGGCACTTGTATCCGATTCAAGTGAGGTCGGGGAGAAAGAAAGTTTTTGATTATTTACGGTCGAAGAACATCGGCGTACAAGTGCACTATATACCAGTTCACTTGCAGCCATATTACAAGAAGATGGGTTATAAAAAGGGTGATTTTCCAAATGCTGAGAAATATTACAGCGGGGCTATATCCTTACCGATATATCCTGGCTTGTCTTTTAAGCAGGTAGGATACGTTTGCAAAACATTGAGGGAGGCTTTGTATGCCAGGTAAGGTTTTATTGATTCGTCCCAAAAATAGCTATAACTATAATAACTATCCTTCGCTGGGCCTTATATCTATTGCTTCGGTATTAAAAGAAAAAGGATATCAGGTAAAGATCATTAATTGCGCGTTTTACAGTGATTACAAGGAACAGATAGCAGCTGCAATTGATGATGTTGATTTTGTAGGCATAACTATGCTTACGGCCGAGGTTCCTGATGGCTATGAGATATTAAAGCTGATCAAAGCTAAGAGTGATGTTGTCGTTGTTGCTGGAGGTTGGCATTGCACGTTATTTCCTGAGCAGGTCATGTCTTCGGGGCTAGTTGACTATGTAGTCACTGGAGAAGGTGAGAAACATATAGCTGTTATTGCTGATGCAATTTCATCAAAGAAAGAACTGACAACAACTATATTTCCTAAGGAGATAATTGATTTGGACACTTTGTCTCTAGTCGATTATGCTATAGATTCAGACATAGAAAGATTCATAGGTAATTCTTTAACCGATAAACTTGTACAACAAGCGAGGATGCCTATGCGATGGCTGCCTTATGACAGTAGTCGAGGATGCCCTTCGCTATGTACTTTTTGCATTAATGTAGTCACTGGTAACACTAGATATCGTAAGAAAAATGCAAAAAAAGTCATTGATGAAATTGTGCAGATAGTTGAGCGATTTAAGCTTACTCATCTAAAGATAATCGATGATAATTTTTTTGTAGATATCGTAAGGGCTCGTAATATAGCTAAAGGAATAATCGAGCACAAGTTGGACATTACCTGGGATGCTGAGTGTCGATGTGATTATTTCAATCAGCGCATGCTTAATGATGAGACTTTGCAGCTACTAAAGCAATCAGGGCTTATTCAGTTAACTGTAGGCGTCGAATCGGGATCGGAGCACACATTAAATCTTATGAAAAAAGGCATTACTACTGATCAGGCTGATCATGCGATAAAAAAATGTAACGAATATGGAATAATCGGTCGGGCGTCATTTATCTTGGAGATACCGGGTGAAGATATTAAAGATATAAAACAAACGGTAGGTTTTATAAATAGACTTAGGCGTTATGATAAGTTCACTTGTGGTGTTGGTACATTTCGCCCTTATCCTAAATGTGAACTTACTCTAAAGTTGATAGAAGAAGGTGTACTGGTAGAGCCGACGAAGCTAAGTGATTGGGCCGACAAAAAGAACCTTGACATGTATACGTCTGCTGAATATATTCGTCCTTGGCAGGTCAATGGTGTGTATTCTGAGGCAGCGGCTTTATACATCAATATGGAATCAGAAGCAAGATTGGGTAACCATCAGATCTCTAGATGGAATGATCGAATCACAAACAATGTTTTTATTTTTATGGCTAAGATTCGTAACCGGATCAAGTGGTATGGATTTCCCTGGGAGAAGCGTCTGTATAAGAAGTTTTTATTGAATTTTTATCGAAAACGTCAAGAGATGGAAAAGAAAACAAAGACATGAAAATAGTTGTTGTTGGTGCTGGATCTATAGGGTTTAGACATTTGAAAAATGCTGTTAGTTTGGGGCATGAAGTTTACGCAGTTGATATTAACTCTGATAACCTCAAAGCCGTTGACGATATTGCATCAGGTGTTTTTAGTTCACTTGACGAGGCTTTGCTTCTCAAGCCACAAGTTGCAATTATTTGCACATTCAGTAACGACCATATTAAATCGGCAGTTACTTGCGCCATGGCTGGATGTCATTTGTTTATTGAAAAACCAATAGCTTTGAGTCGAGAAGGAGTAGATGATTTAATCTCGATCATAAAAAAGAATGATTTGATCTCCATGGTCGGATGCAATATGAGATTTCATCCAGGCATAAACCGTGTTTCTGAGATGTTGCATAAACCTCAGACTGGCAAGCCACTGTTTGCGGATTTGGAGTTTGGTTTTTATTTGCCGTTTGCCAAAGAGGATTATAAAAATAGTTATCAAGCTAATAGATATTTAGGTGGAGATTTGATTTTTGATGATATTCATGAGCTTGATAGTGCAATATGGATGCTGGGTCCAGCTGAAAAAGTATTGTGCCAAAGAGACGTGCTATCCGATGTAGTCAGTGATACTGAAGATTGCGTGGAAATGCTTGTAAAGTTTAAATCCGGAGCTACGGCTAGGATACATATGGATTATCTTCAGCATGGTTATGCAAGAAGATACAAAGTCGTATGCCAATCGGCTACAATATTATGGGATTTTGTTGCCAAAAGGGTTGGCATGGTCACCAAAGAGAATAAAGAGTGGGTATGGGAGTCAGTAGATACCCCTATATATTATAACCAGATGTATGTTGATGAGATGTCATATTTTCTGGAAATGGTCGATAAGGGATCTGCGACGTTTAACTCAGCAGAAGAGTCGTTAAGTGTTTTAGATTTAGCTTTGGCCGCAAGCCTCTCGGCTGAGTCTGGTCAATGGGAAATGGTATAGGAGAGGGAATATGAAAAAAATTATTGGTGTGATTACTGCACGTATGGCATCAACGCGGTGTCCGGGAAAAGTTTTGCAAAAGTTAGGGAGCAAGTCTATTTTTGAGCGGCATGTCGAACGCATGAAACAGGTTCAGGGGTTAGATGGTGTATTTTTAGCAACATCGACTGATCCGTTAAACAAGGCTTTGATCCAAGAAGCAGAAACTTTAGGGTGTGGTTGGTTTGCCGGCCCCGAGCAGGATGTTGTCGATCGTCACATTCAACTATGCCAGAGAGAAAGGGCTGATGCGGTTATTCGAGTTACCTGTGATTCGCCGATTTTCGATATTGAAAGCACGTCACGCCTCGTTGCTGAATTTAGGAAAGAATACTATGATTTGGGTTATGTCTCCAATATGACTATGATCCAGGGAACGTTAACAGAGTTGATTTCTCTCAAGGCTCTAGGCGAGGTGCACAAGTATCATCGCGGTCCGGCAGTGAGTTTGCACATGAAAGAGAACCCGTCTTCATTTAAGATACTAAATATTTTAATGGAACATGATTTGTGCCGTCCGGAGTTCAGGTTAACTATTGATGAGCCTGATGATATTAAAATGATCGATAAGATATACCGAGCTTTAGACAAGGGTCAGCCGCTTTCATTGCGGGATGTGTATACATGGTTGGATGACAATCCTATGGTGGCCAAGATAAATGGTCACGTAGGTATTAAGGGGTGTGAGCAGGTTAGTGCTAATCTTACAGAGGCCCCAGTGTTTAGCGTTGTTCATTCAGGAAATAAGTTTGTATTGCTTGATGAGCAAAAGCGCATGGTCGAGCCGGAAGAATTTTTGGAAAAATTCAAAGAGATGTTTTCTTTATAAAAAAGTAATAGTATGGAAAAAAATATTTGCCAAGATCTATATAAAAAAGCAAAAAGAATAATTCCCGGAGGAACCCAGCTTTTAAGCAAAAGGCCGGAGATGTTTTTGCCTGGTGCCTGGCCGGCTTACTATAAGAAAGCCAAAGGCTGTCGGATTTGGGATTTAGATGACAAGGAGTACATCGACTGTAGTTTGATGGGCATTGGCACATGTATTTTGGGTTATGCAGACTCTGATGTGAATAAAGCCGTTAAGAAGGTTATTGATCAGGCAAACATGACCACATTAAATGCTTGTGAAGAGGTAGAGTTGGCCGATGTTTTGCTTAAACTTCATCCATGGGCTGATATGGCACGATTTTCTCGCACCGGGGGTGAGGCTATGGCAATTGCTGTAAGAACTGCTCGTGCTCATACTGGTCGCGATATTGTTTTATTTTGTGGTTACCACGGTTGGCATGATTGGTATATTTCTTCTAACCTAAACGATGATAATTCCCTTGATGGCCATCTTTTGCCAGGCCTGGATCCTGCTGGTGTGCCAAGGGCTCTTGAAGGAACAAGCTTTCCGTTTGAATACAATGATACCGGGGAATTTTTAAGACTTGTAGATAAATATAAAGGCAGGATTGCTGCGGTAGTGCTTGAAACAGTAAGAAATGTTTTTCCTGATGAGAGTTTTTATCGGACGATTCGAAAAGCTACCAAAGATGATGGAATGGTGTTCATTCTCGATGAAATAACTTCTGGTTGGAGGCTGAACTGTGGCGGAGCCCACCTTTCTTTTGGCTGGAGTCCGGATATTGCTGTGTTTGCCAAGGCGATAAGTAACGGTTACCCTATGGCTGCTGTAGTGGGCATAAGGTCGGTTATGGATAGCTTACAAAATACTTTTGTCAGTAGTACTTATTGGACCGAGCGTATCGGCCCGGCAGCGGCTTTGGCTACAATAAAAAAACTTCAAGATAAAAAAGTTGCAGCTCATCTAGAAAGAATAGGAAAGCGTGTTCAAAAAGGATGGCGTAAGCTGGCAAAGAAGCATGCTTTAAAATTGAAGGTTTTTGGAATTTATCCCTTAGGACACTTTTCTTTTGAAGATGAAAATAGTCTGGTTTTAAAAACTTTGTTTGTGCAGGAGATGTTGGAACAGGGAATATTGGCAACTAATGCTTTTTACGTTTCTTATGCCCACAAGAGCGCCGATATCAATAGCTATTTGGAGGCTTGCGATAAGGCTTTTGAAGTGATCGCCAAGGCGATCAAAAGCGGTAAACCTCAAGAGTATTTAAAACATCCGGTCTGTCATTCAGGCTTTAAGAGGTTGGCGTGAAAGCTCTAATATTAACCGAGGGCGGAGATAACATTGGTCTTGGTCATGTTACCAGGTGTACTGCTATATATCAGGGTCTTTTGGCAAAAGGCATTGATGTAAGGATGATCATCAATGGTGATGATATTGTAAAAAAAGTTTTGGATGATATAGACTGCACTATTTGCGATTGGTCCTCAGACAGCGAACAGCTGTTCAATATGTTAGATGGTGTAGGCGCTGTGTTAATAGATTCTTATTTAGCAGACAAGGACGCTTATTCATGGATATCCAAGGCTGTAGAAAGTTGTTTCTATATAGATGATTTTAACAGGATAGAGTATCCCAAAGGGGTAGTGTTGAATGCTTCGCTTGATAGTGCCTATCTTGATTATCAGCAAAGAGACGATATTACTTATTTGCTGGGTCGAGAATATGTTATTTTGAGAAAACCATTTTGGAGTGTTGGTGAAAAAACCATTAATAAGGAAGTAAAGAGCGTGATGATAACCTTTGGTGGTCTTGACTATAGTAAGCTTGCTGATGATGTTTCTGGTATCGTCAAAAAAGTTTTTGCGCAGGCCGAGATAGATGTTGTCGACCCCAAAAAATGTTTTATGTCAGCATCGCAAGTACGCGACTTGATGATCAAGACAGATATTTGTATTTGTGCCGGTGGTCAGACCACTTATGAGCTGGCCCGTTGTGGTGTGCCTACGATAGGTGTTTGCTTAGCGGATAATCAACTGGTTAATCTAGAAGGCTGGCAAAGAGAGGGATTCATGGATTATATCGGTAGGTGTGATGATGGAGATATGCAGGAGAAGTTGACAACTGCTTTAAAAAATATAATGCCGCAATCAGAGCGCAAAAAACGCTCTCAGGTAGGACAAAGATCTATAGGCGGAAACGGGGTTGTAAGTATTGCAGAAAAATTAGTTAGTTTAAGCGAAGTGAATAGATGAAGACAATATTTATGACTGGCGGCGGGGGGTCAGGAACAATAGCTGCCACTAAAGAACTTAAAAAGAGTGGCAACTATCGAGTCATTCTGGGTGATATGGATAAATGGGCGGCAGGTCTTAACTTTGCTGATAAGTCCTATATTTTACCAGCGGCCACTGATGATAAATTTATTGAAGTTGTAAAAGAAATAATAACTTCCGAAGGTGTGGATGTTTTTATCCCTTTGGTTGATGAAGAGATAATAAAGTCATATGAAATAAGAAAACAATGCCCAAAGGTAAAGGTTTTACTTCCTGACTATGATTTTACTATAATCGCTTTGGATAAGTGGTTCCTGGCAAAGAAACTAAACGACTATAGCTTGCCGCATCCTAAAACATTTTTGGCTGATACAGCCGAGTTTGACCTAGGCTATCCTTTTGTGGTTAAACCGCGCACAGGCAGAGGCTCAAGAGGCGTGTTGGTAATAGAGAGCAGCGATCATTTAGCTGCTTATAAAGTATTGTCATCACTAAGAGAAGACCAACTGCTTCTTCAAGAAAAAATAAACGGAACAGAATATACAGTGTCTGTTGTAGTTGATTCCAGCAACAGTTTAATAGCTATTGTGCCTAAAGAGGTAATATGCAAGCGAGGCATAACTATACACGCTGTCACTAGAAAAAATAAAGCAATAGAGGATGTTTGTGCAAAGATAGTCAACGACCTAAGACCATGTGGGCCATTTAATGTTCAGCTGATGTTGACTGCAGAAGGTGTTCCGGTGGTTTTTGAGATAAACCCACGATATTCCACGACAATAGCGCTTACTATGGCTGCGGGTGTAAATGAAATAGAGTTGTTGTTAGAAGATAATAAAGAGATAAAAACACCAGTATCGTTTACAGAAGACCTGGTTATGAGTAGATTTTATGAGCAGATGTATTTTCAGGAGGATAAGAGTTGAATATAGCCATAACAGGAGCTAGTGGATTTTTAGGGACTCATTTGATACGTTGTTTAGCTGATAGAAATAAGATTACAGCAATAGATATCAAACGCTCTGATTTTAAAGATAAGGTTGATTTTGTGCAGTGTGATCTTAGAGACATAAGTTCTTTGAAAGATGCATTATCTACCGATATAGATCTGGTGATTCATTGTGCTGCATTAATAAAAATACAAAGTGATGGCAGGTGCCCAACGGACTTGTTAGATATTAATCTTCAGTCTACAGTAAATCTGATGGAAGCTATGGTCGATAAAGGTATAGATAAGATGATTTTCTGCTCTTCGATGACAGTTTATTCGCCAGATAATAGTAGCCCAGTGAATGAAAATTCTAAACTGGATCCGATTCATTTTTATGGGATGTCTAAAAAGTGGTGCGAAGAAGCGATATCAGCTTATGCGAGTAAAGGGTTGATAAAAGCCCTGGTCTTAAGATACCCGGGTTTATATGGTTATCCGCGTTCTTGTGGATACATATATAATGTAGCCAAAAAACTAATCGCTAAACAGCCGGTTTTAGTGGATTCAACCGGCCTTAAATTTTGGGAAACTATATATGTTGAGGATGCTGCCATGATCGCCAAAAGCATTATTGAAAACTATAACTGGGATAAGAACTTTGAAGCGATAAATGGTTCATATGGCCAGGAAGTAGATTTTGTAGAAACAGCGATTAAAATAAAAAATGCTTTGGTTTCATCTTCTGCGATAGAGGTAAAGGAACCAAAAGATTATGTGAAGTTCTATTTGGACAATACAAAATTAAAAAATATCATGGGTTCATTCGATTATGATTTTGATAGTGGGCTGAAAAGGTTTCTAAATGAGCATAAAGAATGGATAAGGCAATGATATACGCTATAAGCGATATACACGGTGAATACGATAAGCTTATCGATTTGATGGGTAAGACAGGTGATGCCAGTGAGTTTGTGTTTTTGGGTGATTACTCTGATAAAGGACCCAAGGTCAAAGAGGTGGTGGATTACTTGAAAAACCTTTCTGAAAATAAGAAATGTACTTTTCTCATGGGTGACCATGAATATGCCTGGCTTGAGTATTTTGCCGGCGAAGAAAGATTTTTAGATTTTTTGATAAACTATGGGGGTATTACTACATTGGAAAGTTATATAGGTAAGAAGTTGGACGACAGCCAAGCTCGCCAGATCCTTATTGATAAAAAAGGTGCCGCTCAAAGTCTGAGCAGTTTCTTATCGTTTTGCTCCAAGCTGAAACTGCACCATGAGATAGGTGATGATTTTTTATGTGTTCATGCCGGAATAGAGCCTAAAGATAAAGAGAAGCCGCTCGATGAGCACAATAAAGAACGCATGGTGTTTATACGCAATGAATTTATAGCTTCGAAAATACTATATCAGGGAAGAAAAATAATATTTGGCCATACAGCGATGACAAAGCCTTATGTGGACGATTATAAAATAGGGATTGATACTGGTGCTGTATATAAGGAGCCGGGCTTTGGCTTGTTAACTGCATACAATATAACTAAAGATGAGTTTATAGCACATAGTGGCGAGGAGGCAAAAAATGTCAATTAAGAATAAAGTTTTGATTGTAGCATCTCACCCTGATGATGAAATACTGGGTTGTGCGGGTACTGTTGCTCGTCTTATTCAACAAGGTTCCCAAGTCTATACTCTTATATTGGGTGAAGGCGTAACTTCTCGTGGTGAGTCAAGAGATGTAAGCGCATCAGCAAAAGAGATAGAGAAGCTAAGAGAAGATGCCAAAGCAGCCAATAAGGTCTTGGGTGTAAAAGAGGTATTCTTCTGTGGTTTTCCCGACAATCGTTTTGATACTGTGGCATTTATTGATATTGTAAAGGCAATTGAAAAAGTAAAAGATAATATTAAGCCGTATGTTGTGTTTACTCATTATGAGAATGATCTCAACATAGACCACCAGATAACTTTTAAGGCAGTATTGACGGCTACACGGCCATTAGTCGGTGAATCAGCAAAAGAACTATATTCGTTTGAGGTCATATCTTCTACGGAATACCGTTATCCGGTTAGTTTCTCTCCAGATATGTTTTTTGATGTGTCAAAGACCATAGGCGTAAAGGTAGAGGCTATGGAGAAATATAAAAGTGAGTTACGCAACGCGCCTCACCCAAGGTCTTTGGAAGGAATAAAGCTAAATGCGAAAACTTGGGGCATGAAAGTAGGTTGTGAATTTGCTGAAGCCTTTAAAACAATCAGGGTGGTGAGATGAATAGTAAGGTTGCTGTATTGACATCAAAAGAGAGTTGGTTTTTGATCTATGCAAAAGGGATGGTCAAGGACCTAGTCAAGAAGAACATACAAGCTAAGTTGTTCACTGACCCTGGGCGTATATCACAGAGCTATGATACTGTATTCGTGTTGAGCTATTTCAAAATTTTGAATAAGACTTTCATCAAGAGCCACAAAAATGTGTTAGTTGTTCATGAAAGCGATCTGCCTAAAGGAAAGGGGTGGTCGCCATTGTTTTGGCAGATAATTGAAGGAAAAAACAAAATACCGGTTGTTTTATTCCAAGTCGGCGATGTCCTTGATTCTGGTGATATATACTTGAAAGATTACATCACACTAAAAGGGGATGAACTTTACGATGAGATAAGACGGCTTCAAGCTGAAAAAACTATAAAACTATGTAAGGCATTTTTACGAAGACCAAAGGGTTTAAAGGTCACCAAACAGAAAGGTAAAAGTACATATTATTCGCGCAGAACGCCAAAGGATAGCCGAATATCACCGAATAAAGCATTAGCTGAGCAGTTTAACCTTTTGCGAATAGCCAGTAACGATGATTTTCCGGCATTTCTGGACCATAAGGGCAGCAGATATATCTTAAAGATCTACAAAGAAGGTGATCATGGCTTGCAAAAATAGTATTAATTTAAAGAGCGCCAAGATAAGAATAGGGGATGGAAGCCCTGTTTTTGTGATAGCCGAGATATCGGCAAATCATGGACGCAGTTTTAACAAAGCTGTAGAGTTAATAAGAAAAGCTAAGAAAGCAGGGGCCGATGCTGTAAAATTTCAAACATATACCGCAGATACGCATACCATAGACGTTGATAATAAGTATTTTAAGATAAACCATCCTAAATGGGGTGGTCAGACTCTTTATCAGCTTTATGATAAGTCTTATGCTCCCTGGGATTGGTTTAAGAAATTAAAAAAAGTAGCCGATGATATTGAGATCATGTTTTTTTCTGCCGCTACAGATAAAGCCAGCGTTGATTTATTAGAGAGCATAGGTGTGTCGATGCATAAACTAGCATCATTTGAGCTGGTCGACTTGGAGTTGATAAAATATATAGCTAAGACAAAAAAGCCTTTGATTCTTTCAACTGGGATGGCTACTTTTGGTGAGATAAAGGAGGCAGTTGATACTGCTAGGAAATTTGGAACAAAAGATTTAATCTTGCTTAAGTGTGTAAGTAGTTATCCGGCAGATCCTGGAAACATGAATCTTAAAACTATGGCAGATATGAAGAAGAGGTTTAATTGTCCTGTGGGTCTTTCCGATCACACTATGGGCACTACAGTCTCAGCCGCTGCAGTAGCTTTGGGGGCAGTAGCAATAGAAAAGCACTTTACCTTGTCTCGAAAAGCAAAAACCTCAGATAATTTTTTCTCAATTGAGCCTAAAGAACTAAAAGATCTTGTACAAAACATACGTGTAGTGGAAACTGCCTTGGGTAAAGTTAATTATGGGTTAACTGACGATGAAAAAAAGAATCGTGTTTTTAGGAGGTCGTTATTTATTGTAGAAGACATAGGAAAGGGGCAGTTGTTGACTAAAGAAAACATTAGATCAATAAGACCGGGTATGGGCCTGTCTCCAAATAATTTAAACAAAGTCTTGGGAAAAAAGGCGAAAAAATATATCAAAAAGGGAACCCCGTTAAAGTGGGGCTTGATAGGTTAATATTTTAAAAGAGAGGTTTATATGAAGCAGAATGACACAATGCAAAAAAAGAGCTTAATACCGGTTTTCCTTGAAACTGAAAGAATTTATCTTAGAACATTGACTCAGGAAGATGATTTTAGAGAATATGAAGCGTGGCTCAATAATCAGGCTAATACATCTTACATGGGTAGTGGTAAATTTCCCGTAACTGTTTTTTCTCTCAAAAAATATGTAGATAGTTTTTCACAAAATCAGAATGGCATTTTAACAGGAATTTTTATTAAGAATTCAGATAAACATATTGGGAACATCACCCTGCAGCAAATAGATTGGAAGAATAAACATGGCGAGATAGGAATCATGGTCGGCGATAAAGATGAGTGGGGCAAAGGATATGCAACTGAGGCCATAAATTTAATAGCTAAGCACGCTTTTGGTAAGCTTAATTTGCATAAGCTTTGCGCCGGTGTTATTGCTGGCAACGAAGGATCCTGTAGGGCTTTTGAAAAGGTAGGCTTTAAGGTTGAAGGGACGTTAAGGGATCACTTTTATTTAAATGACCAGTATTTGAGTTGTTATAGATTAGGGTTTTTAAAATCCGAATACGGAAAAGGTGAATTTTGATGGCTTTGCGAGCAGTGCTTCTTAAGGTATTTTTAAAATTTAGCTCTTTTGTGTTCAATAACAAAAGCCTTAAAAGGCTGTATCTTAATATGGCAACATTTCTTTCAAATCATGGTATAAAGCCGCCCCTGGCGCCATCTTCAAGATCTATTAATAAGAGATGGTCGCAACAGGGGACGAGTGATTCCACGATCGATCCGATTATATACACGCAGGAAGACAGGTCTTTGGAGGAACTTTTCAAGGAGATTACGCCGTACTTGTCAAAAACAAGCACTATCCTTGAGCTTGGATGTAATGCAGGGAGATCGCTAAATTATCTACATTCAAACGGATATAGGAATTTAACTGGTATTGAGATCGGATCAGAAGCGGTGGAGATCATGAAAAATAGTTTTCCCCAGATGTATCAAGATAGCAATATTATTGTAGGTGATGCCCCAAGCCAAATAAAAAAACTTTCCAAAGATCAATTTGACCTGGTTTTTTGCCACTCGGTTCTTGTGAGCATTCCGCCTAAGGACAATTCTATTTTTAAGGATATGGCAAGAGTTAGTAGCAAGTTTATTCTTATTCTGGAGAACGAAGGTAGCTTTAAATCTTATCCCCGTGACTTTAAAAAGATGTTTGAGAGCCAAGGCTATAAGATGATAGTAAGCAAGGTGTTTACCGGGATGTGTTTGAGCTTTCCAATGCCGTTTAAAGAGGAAGATTTGTATTCTAATAATACCATACGTTTATTCGTGGAGGACAAGTCAAGGTAGATCATCATGTCTATTAAGTTTTATAGTTATTTTGACATTGCTTGTTTAATGAGAGAGCTTGTATCAAAAGATGTGCATGATAATGTATATTATTTTGATATATCTTTTCCGGCTGTTTGTGCCCTAAAGCTGTTGAAGAAGAGCAATAAAATAAAACTATTTGATTTTAATCTATGGCAAGTAAAAGGTTCCGATGGAGAAGGAAGTTATTACCCGCGTATATATGGTGATGATGTTATAGAAGTTTGTGATGAGCTTGATAAGTCAGTTTTTAGCGATAGTTTTTTTGTTGATTATATGAAATTTTTCAGCGATGAGACGACGGAAAAGGGAGATCTATTTTTTAGAAAAGATGCTGCCCACAAAATAAATGATATTGTGGTTTTTATAAATGTAGTGGCTTGGTATAGCGAAAACATGAAGATAGATAAGGGAACAATAGAGCTTTCTGTTGAGAATAGCTTATTTTTTAATGCTCTAAAAAGTTTATCTCATAGGCATGGTGTAATTTTAACTTCTTATTTTTCTTTCAGAAGCATGGTTAGATACTTATATCTTTTGTTTGGTAATATTTATCTTTCATCTCTTGCGTGTGCTAAGTCTTTTTTTACTACTGCTAAGCATAGCAAAGTGCCTAGAGTGTCGAGCCTTTATACGTTGAGAGGGCTAAACTTTGATCTTACTAAGCGAAATGATTTTCCCTGGCTACTGTTATCAGGCATAGATAGAGAAAAGGTTATAATATATTTTGATCGTAAAGATATGCCTTTAATTGAAGACATGGCACAGATACTTAGAAAAGAAGGCATAAAGCCACTAGCGCTTAGCCGAGAGGCGACTACTAGCGATAAGGTTGAAGTTTATTCACCAACGTGTACAGCAGCAAAAAAGATTATCTTTTTAGGGGCTAAGGCAGCTTCGTTGATTGTTGCTCAAGTTATCGAGGGTAATTTTATGGCTTTGTTGTATTTACCAGAGGCTATTCATTTTGTACGTTCTTATTCAGTGGCCTATGATTTTTATAAAACAAATGGCATACGGGTAGATGTTGATTTTGTAGATTTTGATCCCTACAGAGTGGCTAGGCGTATGAGTTTGGCTAGCTGTGGTGGGGTGAGCATAAGCTATCAACTGTCAAATTGGCCGATAGCTAATGTTATATTAGGATCAAGCGCTGATGCTTACTTTCTTTTTGGACCTTACTATAAGGAAAAGCTTATTAAAAGCGGTACTAGAAATAAATCCCTAGTGATGTCGGGATTTTTAACCGACTATTCGTTTTCCAGAGTTAAAGAGAAATCGGCTAAGCTACGTAAAAGATTGTTAGATAATGGTGCAAAGTTTATTATATGCTACTTTGATGAAAACTCACTGAATAGTCGCATGAGCATAATTCCAAATTCTAGGAGCCAGGAAGTTTACAGGTATTTATTTAACTGGGTATTGCGTGATAAGAGCATTGGTTTGATATGTAGCCCTAAACGTCCACAAACATTATCCTCCAGATTGGGCCAAGTCAATGATCTGATGCAACAGGTAAAGGATACGGGCCGATGTATATTTACTGATGGTGAGTATGCCGCCGCAAACTATCCTACTGAGGTTGGGCAGGCTGCAGATGTTGTTGTTTCTTTGCTTATTGGTGGAACGACTTCTTTGGAAAACTTTTTGTCGGGCAAGAGGGTCGTTTACCTTGATTTAGAAGGACTTTACGGATATCCGGAGTATATAAATGGTAAGAATAAGATAGTTTTCAGTGATTTAGATAGCCTTACTCAAGGTGTAGAACGATACAGGTCAAATCCCAATGGGTTTGATGAGTTTGGTAGTATAAAGTTGTCTCCTGGTATAGGCAAAAAGGATCCGTTTTGTGATGGCAATTCAGCTCAAAGAATGGGTGAGTATATCAACTCTCTTATAAAAGAGTTCGGTGATGGAAAAACACGTAAAGAGGCAATGGCCTATGCTGATGGTAAATATGCTGATGATTGGGGCAAAGAGTGGGTGAGTAATGGCAATAACTGATCAGCATATACGAAATATATTTATTTATGTAATGCCTAAGTTTTTCAGCTATAGCATTAATCTTATTGCTTTACCTATATTAACAAGGCTTTTAGCTCCTCGTGAGTTTGGTGTTATAGCCTTAGCCTGGATGTTTCCTTCGGTAGCGGTTAGCGTTTTAAGCTGTGGGTTATCAACTGCAGCACAAAGATATTATTTTGAGTATCGTGATGATGCCAAGAAGTTGTTTTCTTTTATTTTCTCGGTACAGGTTTTTTTATACCTAATGTTTGTAGTGTCTTCTTTTGTGGTATTTTTTCTAAGAGGATCAATTTCAAAATTAGTTATGGGGGATAGTAGCTTTGGGCTTGCAGTATTCGTAACTTTTATGGCCAGCTTTCTTGGTAATATTGCTACTTTTTATTTTAATTTGTATCAGAATATGGAAAAAGCGACTACATATTCAATATTTATGATATTACAATCAAGCATTACTGTTATTAGCGGTGTTCTTTTTGTGTGGTATTTTAAAATGTCATATATGGGAATATTGTATGGTTTTCTTTTAGGTTCTGGTGCGGTGTGCTTGATGATGATGATATATTTTAATAGAAATATGAAGTTTATTTTTGGTGGCAGGGAGCTTTGGGAGAATATAAAGTATGGATTGCAGGTAGTGCCTAAAGCATTTACTGGTTTCGTTACTAAGTTTTTTGATAAATATATGTTAAATAGTATGCTTTCGCTCTCGGTAGTAGGGGTATATAACATTGGGCAAACGATAGGCAACGCTATGTTCTTTTTAATAGGAAAAGTTTGGGCCGCTTTTCAACCAGTTTATTATGGTGAAGTTTTTCAAAAAGGAGATCAGGCTTCCAGTTATGTTGGTAGGCTATTCACAAAATTTGCCTACATTGCTTTGACGTTGGTTCTTTTACTTATTCTTTTTGCTCAGGAATTAATTTATATATTAGCTCCATCGTCTTACTACCCTGCGATTAACGTAATTATTATTTTAGCAATAGGAGTGTCTACTCAAATTTTTGGAATGTATTCAAGTGTCCAATATGCTTACAGCAAAAAGGCTTATTGGATATTTCCAATTACTGTAATTGGAACGCTGGTGAATGTAGTGACAAATATTATTTTAATTCCAAAATTCGGATTGCTAGGGGCAGCTATTGCTACAGCTGTATTTTACTTTTTTATAAACGGATTGCTAGCTTTTATTGGCCAGAAAGTATATAAAATTGGATATGAATGGAAAATTATAATATCGTTATATTCGATCGTAATTTTATCAACGGGCCTTATTTTGTATGCGAGATTCGCTCAATCTGGGAATATCTGGCTCTATTTTGTTAAATTAGGCGCAATTAGCAGTTTTATTTATGCAGGCATTAAGGCAAAAATAATTACCAAGCACTCTGTCAGGAAGATAAGGGATTCATTGATTGGGTTTTTACCTACCAAAGGAGCAGCATGAAAATAAGTAATAACTGCTGTAATCTTTGTAATTCTGACAACTTTGAGCTAGTGAAGAGTCAATTAAGGGATGATAAAGAAAAGTTCAGAGTTTATAGTTGTAAATCTTGCGCTCATGTACAACTTGTACCTAAGCCGACGCCACAAGAAGATAAGGAGTTTTACGATAAAAATTTGCAGGATAAAGGTAGGGGTAAGGATATAGATTATAATAAACTGTCTGCAAATAATATGTTTGATACGCTTCGTCATCTAAGACTTGTAGAAGAGCTTGGGATAGGCAAGGAGAGCAAAATTCTAGATATTGGCGCAGGTTATGGATTTTTTGCAACGGCGTTATGTAACAGCGGGTATAAAAATGTTACAGGTTTTGAAATTAGTGATCAAAGAAGGAAAATTGCCGCAGAAATGAGTCCGGCTACAATGATAGATTTTGATGTAAATAATCCAGATAAAGATATCGGTAAATTTGATGTTATAACTCTTTTTCATGTTTTAGAGCATATGGCTGACCCAATCAAATTTCTAAAGAATATTTTCAAATCTTTATCAGCAAAGGGAATCTTTATTTGTGAGGTTCCGAATGTCGACGAAAAGCTTTTAAATGTTTGTTCAGATTATAATGATTTTTATTGGATAAGGGCTCATTTAAATTATTTTAATCAGCAAGGGTTGCGATTTTGTTTTGATCGGGCAGGGTATAAGAAAGTTGATATAATCTATCAACAGAGGTATGGTTTAATAAATTTATGTAATTGGTTGGTTGCCGGTAAACCCCAAACAGATAAGCCGATATTTGAAATCAATGATCATTATGGTGATCTTGAAAAGATATATAAACAAGGATTAGAAGCGCAAGGCAAAAGCGATGCTATGATTATTGTCGTGAGGATATAAATGAAGATAGTTTTGATTGAATTCATTGAAGAGTTTGAGGCTTTTCGGTTGTTTGTTCGTAAGAATAATTTAAGCTTGGAAGATTTTATGATCATTGCCTTCGAACCAAGGTTACAGGCTTATCTTAAGAAGAAGGGCATATCTTATAAGAATACGCTTGATTATTTTGACAGCTCTTCTCATAAACGAATAATTGTGGAAACAGAAAAAGTGATGAGCTATGTACGTGAAAATTTTGTATTTGAGGATAGAAATAAGTTAAAAAATTGCTATCGTGCTTCTTTTATGCATTATTTAAGGCTTTATATAAATCATATGTTTAAGATGTTGGAAATTTTTAATAATATTCTTATAAAACATGAAAATTGTGAGTTTTTTGCCTATATTGATAAGAGGTTCAGTTCTTCTGTTATGATTGCTGACATTGAAAGGTACCTTGGTGTTTTATTGAAGACTTTTTCTGTCAATAATGGTTTAAAGTTTACTAATATTAATAAAAGTATCGGTTTCGAACCGATTACAAAAAAAATTAATAATCCCTGCATCGCCATAGAAAAGATAGCTGCGAACACAATGTTGTTTTTTCTGCGCAAAAAGAAAATTATTTTTATGCCGCAATCGACTATTTTCTTTAGTCCTTTGATTAAGAGGTTCTCAAAAAAGGGTATTAAGATTGTTTGTGTGGCTATTTATACGGGCGGTTTGTTTAAAATGTTATCTTTTAATTTAATTTCTTTTTTAAAGTCACAGATAAAACAGAATTATTGTCCTTGTTATGTTATAAATTTGCAGTTTCTCCATAAAACCGGTGGCAGGCAAGATCAGGATAGATTGCTAGACTTAATAGATTTATTAATCAATCCAACTAATGAGCTTTTGTACGAGCATAATGGAGTTAACTATTTTAATTTGCTCAAACAAAAAGTGGCTTTCGGCCTTAAGGGCCATATGCTTTCTATGCTGGATCAAGCTTGTAACTTAAGCTATCTATTCAGAAAAATAGAGAAAAAGATAGTAGTGTCTTACTCCGCACTAGACACTATGGGCATTGCTGGCGAATTGGCAAGAAGGATGGGTTTTAAATCTTTATTTATTTCTCACGGTTCCCATCCGGTTCCAGTTGACTCATACCATGAAATTGAATTATTAAATTTGTGTAAGACTTTTATGCTTAGTGATTATACGCACGTTGCTTTAAGCACACCAACTCAGCAGCAGCATCTAAGTTATTTCAAACAGCGTCACCCTGAGATAGACAGTAAAGAGCTAAAGATAGGTCCCATGTTTTTCGCAAAAATAAATGGCAAGGACAGAGGCGCCTATAGGTCAAAATTTGGTTTTTCTTCTGATGATATTGTTTTGATGCACGCCACAACTACAAAAAAAAGATGGGGCCCACGGTTTCAGTTTATCGAAACTTTGGATGAGTTTTTTTCAAGTCTTACCGATATTATAAATATTGTTAATCAAGGTGATAGGTTGAAATTAATAATAAGATTACACCCTGGCTTCTATCTTAGTGATGATGAGATAAAGAGTTTTTTACCTCAGTCGGATAAGTTTGTAATACACAGAAATGGTTCTTTTGCAGAAGCGTTGTCCGCGACAGATATGCTTATAAGTTATTCTTCAACGGCTATTGACGAAGCTCTAATTAATAAAATTCCAGTATTGCTTTATGATAAATGGAAACGATACAATCATTTTAACCTGGATAGCTGTAGAGATGGCATATTTCCTATTTGCTACGTAGATGATCAATCTAAGCTTGGTGGGGTTGTGCAGGAGATGATCAACAAGCTGTGCATGGTTAAGCAGGAGGAGATTGATGTAAGCCGGTATTCTTATTGTGAAGATTATGGTAAAAATTTTAACAGGTTTATAGAGCAAGCATTATAATCAAGAAGAGTAGAGGACAAAATTATGAGAATTGTAGGATTTATACCGTCTAGGCTTAATAGTCAGCGATTGTTTTCAAAAAATATAAAAGAGTTGGGAGGAGTGCCTTTGGTGAACTATACAGTGCGTGCTCTGGATAAGGTTTCTGCTCTTGATGAGGTTGTAATATTTGCCTCTGAACCTTCTATCTGCAAGCATATTCAGCCAGGGTTAAAGTACAAATTTTTAAAACGCTCTGAGGCCCTTGATGACCAAGGCACTACGATTCAAGATTTGATAAAAGAGTTTTTAAAGTTGGATAGTGCTGATATAATCGTTCTTTTGCACATTACATCACCATTTCTGAAATCCGATACAATTGTTGATTGTCTTAGCAAGGTTAGTTCAGGTGAGTATGATTCAGCTTTTACTGCTCATGAAATAAGAAAATTTTGCTGGTTTAAGGGTAAGCCTTTAAATTATTCTCTTAATAAGCCAACACCACGTACTCAGGATATTGACCCTGTAGTTGTAGAGCAGTCTAGCTTGTACGTGTTTAAACGAGAAGTTTTTGAAAAGACAGGGCAGAGAATTGCAGCTAAATCATACATTAAGAATATTGATCATTTTGAGGGCCACGACATTGATACTCCAGAGGATTTTAAGGTCGCAGAATTGATTGTGAATACAGGCGTTTTTGCCGTTTAGGAGCATGGATATGAATAGCAAGCTATATAAAAGTTATCAGGTAAGCCTCGATAGTAGTAAATACAGCATTATCGTGGGAAGAGATATATTGTTTGATGAGATTTTAAATAAGCTTAATGGAAATACAAAGAATAACAAGGTTATGCTGGTTTGTGATATTTTTTTTCAAGATAATATTTGTAAGAATTTAAAAGAAATGCTGGCTGATAATGGGTATGAAGTTTATTTGTATCCTATGAGTTCTGGCAAACATAATAAAACTATAAATGAAGCGATTAATATATATGAATTACTTGAGCAAGCAGAGTTTTCTCGAGACTCAACTTTAATAGCCTTGGGTGGTGGAGTTATCGGCGATTTGTCAGGTTTTGTGGCAAGTACATATTTAAGGGGAATTAATTATATTACCGTACCTACCACGTTAATGGCTATGATTGACAGTAGTATCGGAGGGAAGGTTGCTATAAATTTTCGAAAAACTACTAATGCTATAGGTAATTATTACCACCCAATGCTTAATGTCGTTGATCTTGAATTTATTAAAACTTTGCCTCAGCGTGATTTTAAGTCTGGTTTGGCAGAAATAATAAAGTGTGCAATTATCGCTAATGGCGATTTGTTCGATTATCTCAAACTGAACAACAAAAGCATCTTAAATCAGGATGAAGACTCGTTACTTTATGTTATGTTGCGGGCTATAGAGGTTAAACTTGATTATGTTGCAGGAGATGTCAGAGAGCAAGGTAAAAGGTTAAAGCTGAATTATGGTCATACCATGGGCCATTCGGTAGAAATATCTACGGATATTTTAGAAGAGGTTTATCGGCATGGAGAGGGGGTATCTCTCGGTATGATGGGAGCGGCATTTCTAGCCAAGAATTATTTTAAGCAAAATGATGATATATTCATTAAACATGAAGAGATTTTACAAGATTATGGTTTACCTGTAAGAGTTGATTCCAAAAAAATTAATTTTGACCGGGATAGCTTACTGAAAGAATGCATAAAAAATATTTATAAGGATAAGAAACGTAAAAATAATAAATTAAGGTTTGTTCTTCCAAAAAAGATTGGAAGCTGTGGAGTGTATGCCGATGTTCCTGATGCATTGGTTGAAGAAGCTTTTAATTATCTTGTAAGGGGGTAGAATGCAGATAGAAGCGCTAAAAGGAAAAGTGTGTATTGTTACCGGTGCAGGCAAAGGCATCGGAAGGGAAACGGCTAAATTGTTTTATAAAGAAGGGGCAAAGCTTGCTCTTATGACTAGAGATTGTAAAGATTTTATTTCGCTTAAACAAGAAGTTAATTTCTCTGATGATCGTATAGTAATTTTTGAAGGTGATGTGTCTTGCGAGGATGCGGTCGAAGAGTTTGTAGCTAAAACAGTAGAAAAGTTTAAAACCATTGATGTGCTGATTAATAACGCGGGAATGCGTTTTAGAAAAGATTTTCTTGATACCAGCACGGAAGAATGGAATGAAGTTATAAATAGTAATCTTAATAGCGTTTATCTTTTGTCTCGTGAAGTTGGGAAACATATGGTTTCTAAAGAATCAGGAAGAATTGTAAATATTGCTTCTATTGTTGGAACCTTAGGATTACCGCAGCTGTGCGCCTACGGGGCTTCTAAGGGAGGTATTATTTCACTAACAAAATGCTTAGCCTTAGAATGGGCACAGTACAACATCAATGTTAATGGTATTGCGCCGGGTTTTTGCGAGACATCTTATGCAAAGAGCTTTAAGAAAGAAACAGAATTGTATAAATTCACTATTGAAAGAACGCCTCAAAAAAAGTGGGGAAAGTCAGAAGACGTGGCGAACGCGTGTCTTTTTTTATCAACGGAGGCTTCCCGCTATATTACTGGTGAGGTGTTGACAGTTGATGGGGGATGGAGCGCATGGTAAAACATTCTTTTGTAAGGGGAAGGTAAGATGAAAATAATATTTATATTGCCTGATGTAGACTCATTTCATAATTGGGAATTCATTTTGGAATTGCTTATATTTCAAGTTATTTGAAAAAAAATGGTTACAAGAATATTAAGTTTTTGTCAGTTACCTCGGTTAATGATTACAGTAATATTGTTAAGCAGATATCGAAATTTGAGCCGGACATTGTAGGGTTTAGTTCGGTTGAGACTCAATTTGGGAATGTAATTGCTTTATCGGAGCTTATAAAGAAATCTTGCAATTGTATTATTGTCTGTGGAGGGGCTTTTCCAACACTTTGTCCAAAAAGTGTTAAAGACGCGCCATACCTGGATGGGATATTCAGGGGGGAAAGCGAAGGAGCTTTTCTGGAGCTTGTTAAAGCGGTTGAAGAGGGCCGCAATTACCGTAATATTGATAATTTTTGTTATTATGATAAAGACAATGACCGCGTGGTGACCAATAAATTAATGCCTCTGGAGACCGACCTTGATAAATTTGGTTTTGCTGATCGCGATATTTTTGATTTCCAAAGCCTTATTGATTCCTGGAATGGCGCGGCTTTGTTTGTTTTTAACAGGGGGTGTCCTTATAATTGCTCATTTTGTTCAAATCACGCTCTGGCAGAGGTGTATGGCAGGACTAGCAATCTAATACGCAGAAGAAGTGTCGAATCCTGTATCGCGGAGATAAAGGACATGATGTCCAAATACAGATTTGATGTTATATATATAGTGGATGACCTATTTGTGGCCAATAGGAAGTGGTTGTATGCCTTTTTAGATGTTTATAAGAAAGAAGTAAATAAACCGTTTATGTGTACGGTTCGTTCTAATATTTGCGATGACGAGCTGATGCGTAGATTAAAAGCGGCTGGTTGTTTTAAGGTGCACATGAGTGTTGAGTCGGGTAATGATTTTATACGGAATGAGGTGCTCAATAGAAATATTTCCCGCGCCAAAATGATGGAATCTTATAAGATCGCTAAGAAATATAAGATAAAAGTAAATGCTTCCGCGGTGATCGGCTTACCATATGAGACTGAAGATATGATAAAAGAGACTATAGCTTTTCTAGGGTCTTTAAAAATTGCAAGTCCGGCGGTTAATATTTTTTATCCTTATATTGGAACCCGGCTTCGTGATCTGTGCATAAAAGAAGGTGTGCTTAATTTGTCAAAGAATTATAGTGCGAGAGAGCGAAGAGAGAGTGTGTTGGACCTGCCGCAGATAAGCAGGGAGAGAATACAATATTATAGTGATAATTTTGAAGGGTTGGTGCGGCGTAAAGAGGGGTTTTTCTCTTACGCCAAGTATAGAACAAGAGAAATTGTTAGAATGGTTATGCCGGTATTTCTCAAAAAGATAGTAAAAAGAATTCTTAGGAAATATTTACGATAAAAGTGGTGCTTGTTAATCCGGCTCGCTATATGAAAATGTTATATTCGGTTGCTCCTCTGGACAGGCGCGTGAAGTTGAGTTTGAGGTTACGAATCAGAAAGATAAAAGACGTTTTCAAGGTAAAAACAACTAATGGATAAAATGCATAAAGCTAAACTGTTTTTATTGGGTATTGAGGTTACGCTCAAGAGTGATGATATTAATTTTGTGAATACTGCAACAGGCAGTCTTTATTTCTTTAACCGGGAAACTGATAAAAATCAGTCATTGCTTGCCGGCCGAAAACTTTTTGTTACTTATTTAAGTAAGAAAAAACATGATAATGGTTTGTTGAAAGGTTTTCGTAAAATAGGACTTAATGCTTATGTTAAAGGCAATACGTATATCTTTTTTGATGGTGATGTTGTTGTTCAAATGGAAAAAGCAGAAAATGACATTAATATCCTGGCTTATCCGCTAATAAGAAAAGATATTAAGGGCAGGATAAAAAAATACATAAAGGGTCTTGCCCTGGATTATTTTTTATTGATCAGAAAGCTGGTTATATTTCCTGCTTTTTATCTGTTGGAAAATGGGGCCAACGTATTCTTACTACATGGAAGCGCTATTGAGCATAAAGGTGAAGGTATAATTTGCGCCGGATTAGCCGGTGTTGGTAAAACAACCATGGCTGTATCTCTGGCGCTTGACGGCGATAATGGTATAAGATTTTTAACTGATAATTTTTTATTATATGATGAGCATTTCGTGTATCCGTTTCCTGAATATATACGTTTACGTGATGATGGGAAAGATATTGTAAAAAATTATTCTAGATTAGGTAAGCCAGCTGTTCGCAGATTTGGACGTGATCACTATGTTATGCCGGACAATTTTATTTCCGGCAGGGTTAAACTACGCGCCTTGTTCATTATACAGTTAACAGATTCATATTATATTAGGGAATTAAGCCTTGATAAGGCGATAGACAGGTTATTTTTGGCAAATGATCATGTAAAGGAGTTCCATAATTATCACTACGTGGGTTTAGTCGACTATCTGGAGTACAATAAAGTATCTATATACAAAGAAAAAATAAGGGTTTTAGAAAGTTTATTGTCTAAGGGAAAAATCTACGAAGTTGGTATTGTTAAAGGCCAGGATCCTAAAGAATGGCTGGCGAAGGTGGAAATTGATGCTTTTTAATTTTTATAATGAGTTCTATTTGAAGATCAGTGAAGGGTCAGAGAAAGATGCGGGCTATATAGCCAATAAATTCAGGCACTATAGAGTTTCTTTAGATGAAAGTGATCATGGAAATAAACTGATTCACATAATATATAAAGAGTGTTTTAGCTGTAATGATTTATTCTATTTAGGCAAAGAGGCTGCTTATGACAAAGACAGTTTCTTTATATTGGATAAAAATGGTTTTAAGTTGAAATTTGATTTCGAACAAATATTTTATAAAAATATAATAGAGCTCGAAAGCGGATTTGATCAGCAGTTTTTTGCGGACCTTTTAAGGTCCATAGTGTTTATTCGCTTGCTTTTATGCGGGTTGGTTCCTGTCCATTCTTGCAGTGTTGAGATCGATGGGAACGGTGTGCTTTTCCCTGCTTGGGGTGGGGTTGGTAAAACAAGGCTTCTGCTGAACTTAACTAATGACGGGGCCAAATTTATAAGTGACGAATGGACCTTAATAAAAGATCAGTCGCTTCTGCCTTTTCGCGATGAGCTATTAATGTTGGATTATGATATGGCGGAATATGCTGACAGGGTAGGATTGTCAGTCTTGGAAAAAATAAAATTTCTATTTTCGCGAAAAGTAAGATCAAAAAATCTGAAAATGTTGTTAAATTATTTTAAATTGATATTGACCCATAAAAGATATGATCCCGGTTATGTTTTTCCTCTGCAAGTTCGGGAAGCCTGTTTAAAAAAAATATATTTATTGCAAAGCTGGGATAAGAAGGAAGCTTGTATGGTGAATATTGCCGGCGAAGAACTGGGTGCTAAACTGACATTATCTTTTTGCAGGGAGAACAGGGATTTCTTTTATTATTATAATATGTATAAGTTTGCCAAAAGTATAAATTTGGATATATTGGAAAATATTCAAGAAATTTATCAGCAGGAAATTATGAAAGCAATAGCGGGAAAACATATTCTTCAATTAAACTTACCCAAGAATAATATTAAGGGTGTCAGAATACGAGAAAAAATATAGCATGGATCTATTCTTTTCATTACATCATATATTAAAAATACGCTTGACTGATCCTCCCTCCGGAGTAAAAACCTTGTTAAAAGAAATGCTAGGTTATTTTGAATGTGGCCCATTCGAACAGGCTGGCTTAAACCTAGTTTTTGTTGCGGATGTACCTTTACCTGAAAGATATGTTCATTTGAAACACGACCTACTATATGATAATGGGTGTTTTTATATGATAACTGAAGGAGGGATTATATCTTTTCCAATTAATGATCTATTTAGTGATGACATTCAGATCAGAGCTCAGTTGTCGGTATCTCCAGTTCAAATACTTTATCTGGTGGAACAGGTGATCAATGCCAGAGCCCTTGATGCCGGTTATTCAATTTTTCACGCGGTTTCCGTGCGGGAACATGGCGCTATCAACTTGTATTCCGGAATGCGGGGGGCGGGCAAAACAATATTAGCTTTTAATAAGCTGCGTCAGGGAGCTGATTTTATAGGTGATGACAAGATATTTGTTAACCGCGATGGTGAATTTTTCGCTTATCCCAGAGGTATAACTGTGCATAGGCACCTGGGCAATGATTATAATGAGTTAAAGCGTAATTCTCTGCTATCAAAAGAAATACGAAAAGAAATGAGATATTTTAATTTCTTGAGTATTTTAAGGGTTGTGGCTTTTCCGAAAAAAGGGTTAAGAATAAAAATAGAAAGAATGCTGAAAAGCCCGGGGAATATACGTGCTGCTATAAGCAAAATTTTCCCGAAGGTGAAAATTATTAATTCGGGAATAATAAATTACATTTATTTATTTCTTAAAGCCAAACCAAAACAGGAGCTTTATGGGTTTGAACAGTTTGGATTAAAGCGCGCGGCAAAATTCATTTTAATTAACAATGGTATGGAAAGGGATATGGCATCATTGCAGACTTTTTTTGCCTGTGGGGATCCTTATGCTGCCGATTTAGAGAAAAAATTGAAGAAACTTATTTACAGGGAACGCAGGATTGTTATGAGGGTCCTTAAATTAATCTTAAGAAATAACGTGGGGAGAATCAATGTTGGTTGACATCTTGGAAAAAATTCGAAGAGCGATTAAAAGATCTGAAATAATAAAGCCTCTCATTAATATCAGAAAGAAGTACATCTTAAATCCTCGTCACAAGATGCAGCTAAAGACAACAGATTTTCCGTCTGAAGTTTGGATCGAAAATACTAATTACTGTAATGCCAGCTGCGTTATGTGCCCTTATGATTCAATGACTCGTAAACAGGGTTTTATGGATTTTTCTTTGTTTAAAAATCTGATTGAGGAAATTTCTACTTATCCGGTAAACAGGGTTCATCTTCATAATTTTGGTGAGCCTCTTCTAGATAAAGAATTGCCAAGGCGAATTAAGTTGGCAAAGGAGCACGGGGTAAAACTTACATATATAGTGACAAACGGATCCTTGCTTGATCATGAGAAGAGTAGTCAGTTGATTCAATCAGGGTTAGATGAATTTAAAATAAGTTTTTATGGCACCGATAGTAAAACGTACAATGCTACCATGAGGAAGCTTGATTTCGAGAAGACATTAGACAATGTAAAAAGTTTTTTTGAAATAAGAAGAAATATGAAGGCCAAACGTCCCAAATTAACGATTCAGTACCTTTCTTTAGATACAAACGAATCTGATTATAACGGTTTTATTAATATATTTAAACCGCTTATTGATAAGGAAATTGGAGATCGACTAATCAGCTGTGATCTTCATGATTACGGAGGGGGCAGTGCTTACAAGTCCTTAGCCCTAGGAAAACCATTGATGACTTGTCATTATCCATGGAAAGTTATGGTGGTTTTGCATGATGGGAGAGTTTCCTCTTGTTGTTTAGATTATAATGGAGAGCAGATTTTAGGAGATGTTTCTAAGCAAAGCATAAAGGAAGTGTGGGGCGGGCGGCTATACAGGGAAATGAGAGAAGATTTTTTGCGACTTGATTATAAACGTTATCCAATTTGCCAAAAATGTAATATTGTGAGATAGTTATGAAGATAATTTATTCGGTAAATGCTAAAAAGATTTTAAGGTTTATTTCTCGTGACAAGAGGAAATCTTGTTTTTCTATTCTCAGCGATGATTTGATGGGGATTGGTATTTTTCTTAAGTCTAGAGGGATGAAAGAGTTGAACATTTCTTTGAGCGATGATGAAAGAATATTATGCGAGAAAGAATATCTTGCAACCATAGATAAGCTTAGTTTAGAGCAGAATTCGCTAAATTGGTGGGCAAATCCTATATCTGAGAAAAATGAACACATAGGAACACATTATAAGAATATTTGCCGTTTTTATAGTTTTGCGAAAATTGTTAAGAGATGCGCGGATGATGATATTTTTGTTGTTTGCGGGCCGATGTTATTGGGCCAGTTGAAAGAATATTGTCATGACAATGATATTGTTTTTTTGTCACTGGAGAAGGGAGCGATATTGTGGGCAGCAGCTTTAAAGAGGAGTTTAGACAATATGCTGAAAATATGTTTGTCTCTTGGCAGCAGCATGGCGAATACAATTTATGCTTCTTATATGTTAAGGCCACGTCTAGCTAATCGTATTAAAGGTGATAATCATTACGTAATAAGGACTTGGTTGGATCAGCGTTTTTTGGCAGAATCTAAAAGTTACAAAGATGCTTATTTTGGTAAGTTAGCCGATCATGTTGTTAAGCGCGGATATAAACCTTTGGTTTTGGCTGGAGTGGTGAGCAAGTATAGAGATGTAGTTAGAAAAAGCTTGAGAGATGATTCAAGCTTGATAGTACCCGAAGAATATTTTTTAAGGCTTACAGATTTCTTATTGTTAGCTTTGTATTTTATTCGCACAAAAATAAAACGAGTTACTTTGGATGGCGTGGATTTAACATTTCTTTATGCTCAAGAAATAAACAAGAGGTATTTTAGTCCTGAGTATTTCAGGAACATACTTAAGTATTTTATTGCTAGACGTTTGGCAAAAATGGTTGATTTTAAAGTTTATATTCAGACTTATGAGAATTATGCTTGGGAAAAGTTAAGTATCTTAGGCATTAGAGAGATTAATCAGGATGCTGAAATATTTGGATTTCAGCACGCTTTTGTATCGCGCAACTCTTTTAAATATTTTCCGGGCAAGAACGAGCGGGATATGATGCCTGCCCCTGATAGAGTTATTACAATGGGATTAAAAACAAAAGAGATATTAGAAAATTATGGTAATTACAAAACCGGTGTGCTTCGTGTCGGTTGTGCTTTGCGACAAGATTATCTTGCTGACGCAAAAGTCATTTCTAGAAGAAAACTTAACAGGATAATGGTGCCATTGACTATGGTTCACAATGAGTCGGTTTCTATATTGAGATTTCTTGCCGATGCTAATATAAATTTAGATACAGAAGTATTAGTGCGGTGTCATCCTGCGGCTCCTCTTGATTTATTTAAGAAATATATTGATTTTAATATCCCCCATAATTTTGTATTTTATAATGACGAGGATGCACAGACGGCACTTTCTAAAATAGATATGATGTTTTATACTTGGACGACACTTGCTTTAGAGGCATTAAAAGTAGGTCTGCCTGTTATATATCTTGATATATTAGATCCAATGTATGTTGACCCTCTTTTTATGTGCAGTGCTCTTAAGCGAGTAGTTAAGAGTTCTGATCAACTAACTTCGGTTATAAATAATTTATATAATATGGAAGATGAGCCATTTTATCTGGAGCAGAAGCAAGCGCAAGAATATTTAAAGGATTATTTTTATCCTATGACAGAGAATAATCTAGATGCTTTTTATCCAACAGCTAATTAATTATGAGTAAATTAAATTTCAAAAATAGCGATAAGATTTTGATTGTGGGGGGAACTGGTTTTATTGGAAGGCATCTCGTGCGGCGATGCTTACAGGATACTTCAAAGGTTTCGGTTTTGTCATTAACCGGAGCCTCCGAGAAATTATCGGGCGTTAACTATATCAAAGCTGATTTATGCGACAAAGAGATGCTTATGGCCGCACTTAAGGGTAAAGCTTATGATTATGTATTTAATTTGGGCGGGTATATTGATCATTCTTTATATTTTCAAGGTGGGCGTAAAGTGATTGAGGCCCATTTGATCGGTGTGATGAACTTGTTGGATTGTCTTGAGCGCGGTCTGGTTAAGGGGTTCGTCCAGGTCGGCAGTAGCGATGAGTATGGGATTTGTCCTGCGCCACAAAAAGAGGATATGCGAGAATGCGCGATATCTTGTTATTCTTTTGCTAAAACGTCGGCATCTCATTTGGTGCAAATGCTGTATCGCACTGAGGGATTTCCGGCATCTGTCGCGCGTTTTTTTCTAGTATATGGCCCAGGGCAGGATGACAAGCGCTTTTTGCCGCAGATCATTAAAGCTTGCCTTAAAGGAGAAGAATTCAAGACTTCCTTAGGTCTGCAGTTAAGGGATTTTTGTTATGTTGATGATGCCGTTGAGGGGTTGGTGCAGGCTGCGTTATCACCACGCGCGCCGGGGCAGATTTTTAATATTGCTTCAGGAGTGCCGGTAACTATTCGTGCCATGGTAGAAAAAATTATTCAAATTATCGGCAAGGGTACACCGCTTTGGGGTACTTATCCTTATCGTAAGGGCGAGAATATGGCGCTTTATGCCGATGTAGCGCGCTCAAAAGAACTGTTGGCTTGGAGTACCCAAGCGCCCTTAGAAGAAGGCTTAGAGAAAACAATAAAATACTATCGGCAAGTTTTTTTGAAATAAAGCAATCAAAATGGAGGGCAAGATGAAGGTGGTGATTTTATGTGGTGGTATGGGTACACGTTTGCGTGAAGAGACAGAATATAAACCCAAGCCTATGGTTGAAGTTGGTGGTCGGCCGATTCTTTGGCATATAATGAAAATATATTCTACTTACGGATTCAATGATTTTGTGCTTTGCTTGGGCTATAAACAACATGCAATTAAAGAATATTTTTTAAATTATGAATACATGAACAATGATTTTACGATTAACTTAAAGTCGAAGAATAAAATAGTTTCTCATGTAACGCATGGGGATGATTGGAATATCACCCTAGTTGATACTGGCCTAGAAACAAAAAAAGGTACGCGCATTAAAATGATCGAGCCGTATATTAAAGAAGACCAGTTCATGGTCACTTATGGTGATGGGGTGGGTGATATTAATATTAAAAATGTAATTGCGCAGCATCGCCAGCAAAAGAAAATTGTTACCTTCACCGGAGTGCACCCGATTTCGCGTTTTGCTACGGTGGGTTTTGATAAAAAAGGAGAAGTTGTCTCTTGGAAAGAAAAAGATACAATAGACGAATATATTAATGTCGGGTTCATGGTTTTAGATCGGAAAATATTTAGCTATTTAGATGATGATTGCGAATTGGAAGAAGGCCCAATGGAAAAGCTGGCTCAAGCGCGCAAGGCGGGCATGTATAAACATGAGGGTTTTTGGCAGTGCATGGATACGTACAGGGATAATTTATTTTTACGTAGCCTCTGGGATAAGGGCAATGCTCCTTGGAAGGTTTGGAAATAAATATTAATTTTTTAGGAGGAGATATGGAAATACAGGGAGTAGTAGTTAAACCGTTGCGTAAAATACCTGACGAACGCGGTTGCATCCATCATATGCTGCGCTGCGATGACCCGATTTTTGAAAAGTTCGGCGAAATATATTTTTCTACAATTTACCCTAATGCGATTAAGGGTTGGCATTCGCATAAACAAATGACTTTAAATTATACGGTTATAAAGGGCATGATTAAGCTGGTGTTATTTGATGATAGAAAAGATTCACCCACTAAGGGCAATTTGATGGAACTTTTTATCGGCGAGCAGAATTATTGTTTGGTTAAAATTCCACCATTCGTTTGGAACGGGCACAAGGCCGCAGGTAATGAGCTGGCGATTTTGGCTAATTGTGCAACTATGCCTAACACCCCGGATGAGATGGAACGGCTTGATCCATCGACAGACAAGATCCCTTATGATTGGCAATTAGTAAACAAGTGAATAAAGGAATAATATGATACTTATTACAGGTAATACCGGTTATATTGGCGCGGTAATGACCAAGTTTTTTCAGGATCATGGCTATAAGGTTGTGGGCGTCGATTGTGATTATTATCGTGGCTGTGATTTCTTTTCGGGTATGGTTAAAGCGCACAAACAACTTTTTAAAGATGTTGATGTTTTAACCTTGCAGGACTTAGAAGGAGTAGAGGCAGTAATCCATTTGGCAGCTTTGTCGAATGACCCTCTGGGCGAATTAAATCCAAAATTAACACACCAGATTAATTGTGTTTCTTCGGTTAGGTTGGCTAAGTTGGCGAAAGAAGCCAAAGTTTCGCGCTATCTTTTTTCGTCTTCGTGTAGTGTTTATGGTATTGCTCCCGGTGATAAGGCGATTAACGAGCAAGATAAAGTAAACCCGTTGACCGCATATGCGAAGGCTAAAATTGATACTGAGACTGAGGTCGCTAAGCTTGCCGATAAAGATTTCCACCCGGTTTTTTTACGTAACGCTACGGCTTATGGTTTGTCACCGCGGCTGCGTTTAGATTTAGTAGCAAATAATCTAACAGCTTGGGCCCATTTAACCGGTAAGGTTTCGATTATGAGCGATGGTACGCCTTGGCGGCCGATCATCCACATTGAAGATATTTGTGCGGCGTTTTTAGCTGCGGTTAAAGCCCCGACGGAAAAGATACATAACCAGGCTTTTAATGTTGGCCTGGACAGCGAAAATTATCGTGTTAAAGATATTGCTGAGTGCGTAAGAGTAGCTGTGCTCAATAGCAAGGTAGAAATATTAAATACCGCTGGCTCAGATGAGAGAAGTTACCGGGTAGATTTTTCTAAGATAAAAAATGAGTTACCAGAATTTAAGCCAAGCTGGGATTTAGCTAAAGGCGTTGACCAGCTTTATTGCGCTTACAAGAAATATAAGCTGGATAAAGCCGGCTTTGATTCATCGTTTTATTTTCGCATTCGCCGTATTCAGCAGCTGATCAAAGAAAATAAAGTAGATAAAAATATTAAGTGGAGAACTGCATAATGCCTAAAGTTAGTGTGGTCATGAATTGCTATAATGGCGCGCAATATTTAAAAGGTGCCTTAGATAGCATTTATGCGCAGACTTTTAGCGATTGGGAAATAATCTTTTGGGATAACGCTTCAACTGATGATAGCGCGCAAATTGTGCAAAGTTATGACGCACGAGTTAAATATTTTAAAGGTTCCGGCTATGAAGTCCTAGGTTTAGTACGCAACAAAGCCGTAGCGCAAGCGCGAGGCGAGTATATTGCTTTTTTAGATTGCGATGATTTATGGTTGCCGGATAAGTTAGAAAAGCAACTTGAGCTTTTTGCTGCCGATACGGTTTTGGTTTATAGCAACTATATTGTTAAGGACTTGATAGCCAATCTTGATTATTTGGCGCATAACCCCAAGAAGGCCTTTTACTCGGGTGCAGTCACTCGGCAATTATGCAAAAAAAACTTTATTGGTTTTCAGACTGCGATAGTTAGTCGCGCGGCTTTAGGCAAGCTGGACTTTATTTTTGACAAGGAACTAGTTTATGCAGCGGATTACGATTTGTATATCCGCCTTTCTCTTTTAGGCAATTTTGCATATACGCGGCAGGCGTTGGTAATATATCGTAAGCATAAGGCAAATTTTACTAATTCACGACGTTATATTATGGCTCATGATTTTTCTTATTTTCTTAATAAGTATAAGACTATTCTTGATAAGAGAGCATTAAGTGGTATCGCTAATAGCTATGTTGATTGTGTGCGCCGCGATTTACGTAAGGCCGGGTTTAAGTTGATGCCAGCTTTTTTAAATCTGGGCTTTAGTTTAAGAAGAATTTTATTGTCCTTTGTTTTTCTGCTTTTTACGGAGGAACAATTATATAGCTTAAAGGGCAAGTTTGAATCTTACGGCGTACTTAATTATTTTCTCAAATTGTTTTATGGTATCAGGCCTCTAAAAAAAATGGATAAAGCAATAATAGAAGAAACTTTAAGACAAAAATAATGTTATTAGAGGCTGATAAACCAATTACACTGGCTGGCCTGAAACCGCTTTGTATGAAATGGCTGTTCCCTGGTCTTGTATCAGCTCTTGTTATAGGTCCGCAACCAGGGATGCCTTCAATCGTAGGCCAAATGATAGTTTTGTTAAACGATTTGGCTGCCGTGGTTATCATCCTATCTACGTTTCGAAGTAAGTGGCCATTGGGTCTTATTGCTTGCATTATATTGGCAAAAATGATTTCGATTATTTTTGCGATCAGTGGCGCCGGGATCGCATACGTTATATTTGTTAATATTATGTTATGTATTGCCGGTGTGGTTATTGCGTTTGAGCGGTCTGATGTTGTTTATAAACAACTTATGGTTATGTGCCTTATCAGTGTGCCGTTCATGATTATGCAAAGTGCGGGTTTTGGAGGATTTGCGCAACTTCTCTCTACCAATTATTATGATCATATTACTGCGCCGGATGTGCAAAATACGCTTTTTACTCCACTATCGAAAATTATTTATGATGTTAAAGTATTTCGTCCATCCGGACTTTTCAGGACGGGTACTCTTGTGAGTCTAGTGGTCTTGTTTGCTTTACCGTTTCATCTTTCAAGGGTCAGGGGTAGGTTTCCCGGAGGGACAGCAATACTTTGCGCCATGGCTGTGCTTTCAATGGGCAAGGGTGTATTGCTTGGCTCTATCATCCTTGTATTGTTTTTTTTATTTAAAGGAAATAGCCGACAAAGGCACGAGAGCGTGAAGACAGTTATTTTTATGCTGTTTTTTTTATATTTGTACTCTTTTTTCTTTCCAGGCCTGTTTAACCATAATTTGGGGAAATCTACGCGTAATTATAGTTTATCTGTGCGCCTGCATGATATTGTGGAAACTTTTCCGGAAGAAGGTATCGTAAGAAGAATGGTTAGCCCGCATCTTAAAGGTACGTTTCGGGCAGTACATCTTAAAGAGGGAGAACATCTGTCTGGAATTCCAAGCCTGCTGGTGACCTAGCCCCCGAAAGTTGATCCACTTTTTATGATAGAATAACGATGTCAGAAAGGGGTTCAAAATGGGGAAAAGATTCAAGGCCGAAGAAATC
>Ga0208904_1000395_pt1 | contig 37750 bp, 28 predicted proteins | sample AntAceMetag02UKB_FD_184774 | JGI IMG/M metagenome (GOLD analysis project Ga0208904, IMG submission 184774) | Saline lake microbial communities from Ace Lake, Antarctica - Antarctic Ace Lake Metagenome 02UKB (SPAdes) (version 2) | ecosystem: Environmental > Aquatic > Non-marine Saline and...
GATTTTTTTATTCATGATTTTAAAATCAAAGTAATTACTTTCTCAAATTTCACTATCTTTCGCTTGCAATGATTTTATGTAATAAAATTTATAAATGTATATCTCAATCTTTTTTCCGCTCTCTCTTTTCCAAATACAGTTCACATAGCCAAAGCCATAGATCGCGAGGGGGAGCAAAATCATTCAGATCATTCACCGCCCGGCGGGATCCATAATCTTTGGTAAGACCTTTGGTTTGAATGGCTATGTCGTTTTGTGGCATAGGGATTCCCTCATTAATAATAATTTAGGGAACAGGCATGTCTGTTCCCTACACCTGTGATGTCAACTTTTCTAATTTATCTAGATTTTTCATCGCTTCTTCATTCGTGCTGCCACAACATACCGGATCAAATTTAAAATTTCTGCAAACCCTTGGAAAATTAGGCTTGTCATGAATAATACAACAATTGTTTTCATCCAAATTCACACAGCGCACCCCGGCGGGCTTACCGTCCGGCATCCCGGGCAAAGCTGATGAAATCGAGATCACGATGCAGCAGGCAGCGCAACCTTTTCTACACTGATTTTTGTTAAAATTTGTCATTTTTATTTATAAAAACAAGATAGCCTGCTCTTCGGAGCTCCGATAGTTCGAAGCGAAGTAGAGCCTTGTCTCTACCTTTTACCCACCTTTAGTGAGTCCTTTTCGACCAGCCAGTACCCATTCGTCAACTGGCGTACGGTCGAGCTGGCAGGTCTTTTCAACTTTCGACTCTCAACCATCAACTTTTCGCCTGTTCGACTTTTCTACTCTAATAAGGATGCATCCCCGGCACTGTAGACCAAAATGATCTCACCCGGCAAGGTCATGATCTTTTTCAACTCACCCATTTGTTCTTTGATCTTCTTTTCTTCGCTTTCAGGTATAAATCCGGTGAACAAAATCGATGACGGTTGCATATTATCGCGAACGGCTTCGAGAGGATCTTCACAAGGCAGAACGACAACTTCGGCTTCAATGCGAGACAAAGTCAACATTTCGGCTATTTCGCTCTTGAGATTATCTACATCTGCTTTCGGAGCGACCGTCCGTAAAATACGTAAATGTTTACTCCGCCATTCTCTGTTTTGTTTCAATAAAAAGCCCATTAACAACGATAAAGGACCATTCGTTGAATCGTTCCACCAAATATTGATCGCTCCCGTAGGAACTTCCCAATTATCCTGTTCCTGCTCGGACCGGACAACCACAACGGAACGGTGCATATTTTTCGCCAGATCAAGGATCATTGAAAACACACCTATATTATCGGGATCTTGTGTCCAACCCAAGAGCATTGTATTCGGTTTTAGACCACCGATACCATGGACCTGGAGCAAGGCCTTCAGTCCGGCCGTAAAAGTGTCATCAACCACCACAACGGGGAAAGCCGGAAATTTTTCTTTAATAATAAATTTTCTCATGAGCTTTTCAGCCTCATCCCGTCGAACAAAGCGATCTTCCAATTCGCCCGTCATGATCTGTGCCAGTGATACGATACCACGATCGGCTGAAAGCAGACAAGCATAATGGGCCAAATTAGATCTATTCCATGCTCCCCCACTAAGGGTAAGAATAGAGGGTCTCCAATTTTTGGGATGATATTTTTCCTGTTCGAGCTTCAGTAAAGCATTACGGGCTCTTTGGAAGGCAAGGCCTGATGTCATATCGCCCCACGAGACCATGATCTCACGACGAAGGATATAAAAATACATCGCAGTAACAAGGACGATCGCGATCAAAGCCCACAAGGGAGAGATCAGGAACATAACCGCAAAACATCCAATGGCTCCCAAGAGAGGAATGGACCAGTGCCATATCTTGAACATTGGCCTAAAACTCGGATTGTTTGAAATGATCTCAAAGAAACATGCTAAATTAGTTGTTCCATATGTGATCAAGAAAAACATGGTAATAATAGGTGCTATTGTATTAAGATCACCGATAAATATTCCGAACGATGAAATAAAAAAGGTCAATATGATAGCACGTTTAGGTTCATTGGCCGATCCGCTTCCCTGCTTAAAATAACTGACTCCTGAGATAATGTTATCTTTTGCGAATGCTTGTAAAATACGTGGAGCACCCATCATGGACCCCAAAGCCGACGATAAGGTAGCCGCAAAAACACCCGCAAAGATCAATGCGCCACTCCAAGCCGTATCTTTCATAACAAAGCCATCACCCAAAAGTGTTTCGCGTGAATTGCTCATTGCGAGTAAAACACCAATAATCACATAGAGAACAGCCGTAAAACCAATTGCAGACAAAGTGCCACGTGGTATAGCTTTTCTTGGTTCTTTTAAATCTCCCGACATATTCACACCGGCCATAATACCGGTCACGGCCGGAAAAAACAGAGCAAAGATAGTAAAGAAATTATTACCTTCCGTCCACGCAGGCTTCAAATTCATTTGCAGGATTTCAGGAGACGCATTCTTAATGGCTCCAATAATGAAAGAAAGAATGGCTATCATTAGAATAGCAAGAATACCATACTGGATCTTAATAGTCCAACCCGCTCCAACATATACCAGAATAAAAACGATAAGATTTGTTATTAACGCAACAACTTGAAAAGATAAAGTAATACCCGGGAATGCCGCAAAAACCGCCTCAGTAAAACCTACTACATACAAAGTTACCGCAATAGCCTGAGCAACATAGAAAAAGATCGCGATCACCCCGCCGAATTCCACTCCCAAACTACGAGAGATCATAAAATAGGCACCGCCGCCTTTGACCTGCATATTGGTTGAGATCGATGAAAGTGATAAGCCCGTGATCAGAGAAATCATTTTAGCCGCAAGTAATATATACAATGTGCCCCAAAGTCCTGCATTACCAACCACATTTGCAAACCGTAAAAATAAGATTACCCCAAAAATGGTAAGCACCGAAGGTGTAAACACACCCCCGAAGGATCCAAATTTATGTCCGCCTTTACTATTATTTTCAGCTTTACTGTTTGGCATATTTTTCTTCCTCAATGAGGTATTTTTTGATAATTAATTCATGTTGGTGAGTAATTATACGATTTTTTAATAAAAAGGGAAATGATTTTTGATGAGGGATGATGGATGATGGATGTGGAATGATGGATGTGGGATGATGAATAATAGATTATGAATTTTGTTTTGTTGTTAGAATTGAAGATTTTAGCAATTTTAATATAGAATTTGCTTTGGGATACAAATAATCGAATTCAATATCATCCAAATAATTTGTTTTCTTTAGTAGCTCGAGCCAAAACAAATTTTCATCACATTCTTTTTGAGCAATTGCGAGTTTATGTATAAAATCAGCTCTACTTTCAGCATTTTGTGCCTCTCTTACATTTGCTCCAATACTCGTACCGCAACGTAATAGTTGCTTACTCATAACATATTCATGTTGTGTTTTTGTCAATTTAGAATATAGTCTGACAATCAAGACAGCATAATCAAAACTCAAATCTAATAATTCATTTCTCTTTTTATCCATAACCCATCATCCATAATTCATAATTACTTAAAATTAATCCTTAAATCATTTCAAATCCATAACGAATCCCAGAATGTGATAACGATCACTATTACCTTGATAGTAAATACTTCTTGCATAATTGTGGGGCGTTGTGTAGATTTGTGGGAGATTATGGGTTATAACACCCAATCCAGAGGTAAAAGGAATAGGTAGAGTGGGTTATTCAGACTATACAGGTAAATTCGATTACTCGGTTGACATGAAGCATCGTGTCAATATACCTTCGCAATTCAGGAAGGTTATGGCCGAGGAAGATGTTACTGAAGTAGTTATTTCTAAGGGCATTGATTCTGAGCACATTGACGTATATCCCTTGCCAAAGTGGATAACGATACGTGACAGACTAACTGCCTCGATGCAATTGGCAAATCGGACACACCGAAACTTCTTGCGTCATTTCACCCAGAATGCAACTCATTGCAATCTGGATAGCCAGGGCCGTATTATGCTGACTCCCCGACTTATGGAAATAGCAGGTATCAAAGATGGCGGCACAGTCTCCATTATCGGTATCATGGACTTTATGGAAATTTGGGACCCTGAAGAATTAAGAAAACACGAAGAAAATACCCCACTTACAGACAAAGATTTTGAGAAGCTTGAGCAATTGCCATTAATCTGAGGGTGATTATGTCAATTTCGTACCAGCATACGCCGGTATTGTTGCATGAGACTGTTCAACAGCTCATCACAAGACCGACGGGTGTGTACATCGATGCAACATGTGGACTAGGTGGTCATTCCGTTGAGATTTCCAAGAAATTGGGTCCCAAAGGCAGTTTATACTGTTTTGATCTTGATCCCCGTGCACAAGCATTCGCAAAAGATCACCTCTCGAAGTATAACAATATTCATTTTATACAAAACAATTTCGATAAGATCAAAATAGCGTTATTCGCTGAAGAAGTTGAACATATAGACGGTATCCTTTATGACCTGGGTATTTCATCCATGGAGATCGATTCTCCCGAACGCGGCTTTTCTTTTATGAAGGATGGTCCCTTAGACATGCGCATGGGTGAAACGGAGTTAAGTGCAGCAGATATCGTTAACACCTATTCACAAGATGAGCTGACACGCATCTTCAGAGAATATGGCGAAGAGCGTTTTTCGGGACGTATTGCAAGACGAATTGTCGAGACTCGCCCCTATTTTCGCACACTTCCTTTAGTTGAATGTATAAAAAGCATGGTGCACGGTCCTTATGTAACCAAAACGCTTGCCAGGATATTTCAAGCCATTCGTATTGAGGTCAATCATGAATTGGATGCTTTGAAAAAAAGTCTGGCAGATGCTTTGGACATGTTGAACCCGGGTGGTAGAATGGTCGTGATCTCCTTTCACTCACTTGAGGATCGTATCGTTAAACAATTTTTTCAGAATGCCGTTACCGATTGCATCTGTCCTCCCGAGATACCTGTCTGCGTCTGCGATCATAAAGCCGTTGCAAAAAAGATCACCAAAAAACCAATTATTCCGGGTGAAGAAGAATTAAAAACAAATCGCAGAAGTCGCTCTGCCAAATGCAGGATTATTGAGAAATTATGAAAAAGCCAAATATTAAAACACATTTGGAGATCGAAAAAAAGAATGAAAACAAAGGCAACGTCCTTTTCTACTTTTTGATCATGTTCATGATAGTTGCAAGCTTGGTTGGATATATGTATGGTCGCAACGGATTAGACGCCCTGACAACACGCAATCTTGCGATGAAAACCAATAATATAAAATTAGAACAAGAGATCAAATTCCTTCAAAGCGAAGTTAACGACCTATCTCGTCCTGGACAGATTAGATCGATCGCCGGTGAGCAACTCGGTCTTGTTAATTCAGCTCCCCAACCGGATGCGATCTTTGTGAAAAAGAAATAATGATAAAGAGTATACATAAATCACGGGATAATTATTCATTCAGAGTGGCACTGGTGACAATCGTCATATTTATATGTGTAGCTGTCATTTTTGTACGGCTGGCAGCGATACAGTTATTTGATGTTAAGGGACTTGCTCCCTATGCCGAGAGTCAGGGGATGCGCTCAGAAGAAATTCTACCCGAACGAGGCTTGATCATGGACAGGAATGATCATGTTCTTGCCGACAACATTATTGAATATACTATCGGAGCCCGTTTTATCGATTTGATCGAACCTGAAAATTGTTTTAAAGTGCTTGCAAAAGCTTTTGACAGAACTCCTGACTATTATCGGGCGCAATTTAAAAAAGAAACGACATTTTATACACTGGAGAAAAAAGTAAGACCCGAAATCGTTGACATTCTTCGCGAGGATAAATCATCCATTGGCTTAGCATACGATAAAAAAATGAGCCGCTTTTATCCATATCAGGATGCCAGCGGTCAATTATTGGGTTATCTCTGGGATAATGGCATAGGCAAAGCGGGAATTGAGCAATATTACGATGAGCTTCTAAAGGGCGTAAAAGGACACCAACGGATCCAAAGCGATAAACGGGGTGAAGTTATTACTCTGGATAAAAACAATACGACTGAAGCTATTCCCGGCGGCAACATTAAGTTGACCATCGATATTGAATATCAGATCATCCTTGAAGAAGAGCTTGCCGCAGCGGTCAAAAAAAATAAAGGCAAATCCGGTATGGCTGTCATTATGGATCCCAATACGGGAGAAGTCCTTGCCATGGCCAATTATCCCGCATTTAATCCAAATGATATTAGAAACTCCACACCCGAGATCATACGTAACCGCGTGATAGCCGATCAATTTGAACCCGGCTCTGTTTATAAATTTATTCCTGCATCGGCTGCTTTTGAAAATAATGTTTTTTCACCCACATCGCGTATTTTCTGTGAAAATGGCGAATGGAAGATCCGCGACAGAATCATTCATGATACAAAACCCCACGAATTTTTAACGGTTGAAGAAGTCATCGTATATTCATCAAACATCGGAGCGGGAAAAATAGCAAAACAGGTCGGTAATCAGACGATCTACGATATGTCGCGCAAATTTGGTTTTGGTGAGCCGACAGCCATCGGTCTATGGGGTGAAAGCGGTGGCTTACTAAAAACTCCCGATAAATGGAGTTCTGTAGGATACTCTCAATTGGCGATGGGACAGGGTGTTGCCGTGACACTTTTGCAGATGGTAGCAGCCTATTCGGCCATTGCCAACGGCGGTACACTCTTAAAACCTTATGTCGTATCACATACTTATAATGAGAAAAATAAAGTCATAAATGAGTACGATGCTTCGCCCGTTCGTCGTGCAATAAGCGAGGAAACAGCCACAACACTACGCCAGATCATGGAAGAAGTTGTTAATATTGGCACCGCACCTAGAGCTAAAATTGAAGGCTATCATGTTGCCGGTAAAACAGGCACAGCGCAGAAAGTGATAGACGGTAAATATTCAAATTCAAAATACTATGCATCTTTTATCGGTTTTTTCCCTTCAGACGACCCTGCCTTACTATGTGCTGTTGTCATCGACGAACCGGCATATGGGCTCCATCATGGTGGTACAGCGGCAGCACCAGCTGTAAAAAATACATTTAGCCGAATCATAAATACTCCCGATTTTAATCAGCACTATCCGACGGTTTCCAAAAATCATGTTGAAAATAAAATCAAGATGGAGAAGAACAATAATACTGTAAATCTTCAATTATCCATTATACATGGTAACGATGCAACTAAAGTAAAATCATCAACTAATAAAATTGATGAGGAAAATAAAACTCCTCTTAGGTCGGAACCCATCGTTGATTATGATATTATCATGCCGGATATTGTCGGTAGACATGTTCTAAATGCAGAACAAACACTGCGTTCCTTTGGACTGAATGTTGAACGAAATACGGATCGCGGAAAAGTCAGCTATCAATCTCCTGCTCCAGGAACTTACCTGAAAGAGGGCGCTACTTGCAGATTGGAGGTCAGTCAATGAAAAAACTGTCTGCTATCCTGAATGCTTTGGAGCTTCCCTACCGCATCAACGGTTTAGATGTCTCTATTACTGGAATTACTTATGACTCCCGTAAAGTAAGTGAAGGCTCATTATTTGTTGCGATAAAAGGCTTTAACAACGATGGTCACGATCATATCGAAAGCGCTGTCAAGCAGGGAGCTGCAGCTTTAGTTGTTGACCATGACGTTTCCTTTAAACTTACGCAACTCATCGTTCACGATACACGAAGCGCACTTTCTGAATTAAGTTATGAATATTACGGGTGCGCTTACAATAATTTCGAATTAACGGGTATTACCGGTACGAACGGTAAAACCACCATGACGCATCTACTTTATCAACTTGCAGAAAAAGCCGGTATGGATCCCGCTTTGATCGGGACACTGGGAGTACGAACTAAAAATGGACTGATCGAAGGCGAGCGCACGACTCCTGAGAGTTCAGATCTTGCCAAACAATTCTATGATTTGGATAAGCAAGGTGTTTCCAGCTTATTTATGGAAGTTTCCTCACATGCTATTGCATTAAAACGCGTACATGGTTTACGATTTAATGCTGCGGTCTTTACAAATCTCACTCAAGATCATTTGGATTTCCATCCGACAATGGAAGACTATTTTAATACAAAAGCAGAATTATTTGAGAACATGAAACCCGGTGGCCGAGGCATTATCAATATTGATGATCCTTATGGTCATCGTCTTTATAAAGAACTCGAGATAGGTAAGATATCTTATTCCATTGAAAATGATGATGCAGATTACTATTTCAAGAATTTGAGTGTCACTGTCAACGGCATAGAGGGAGTACTTGTAACCCCAAACAGTGAATTAAATATTACCGCATCTCTTCTTGGAAGATTCAATGCCGAAAATATCGCAGGAAGCATTGCGGCCTGGGAACAACTCTACCCGGATGTTGAGATAAATTTTAATGATCTTCATTTTGAACCGGTCAGCGGACGAATGGAAATGATCGCAACAAAGAAAGCTACTGCAGTGATCGACTATGCCCATACTCCCGATGCCATGGAAAAAGCTTTGAAAGCGGCATCTGAACTGGCTGATAAAAAAGAGATCATTACGGTTTTTGGTTGCGGCGGTGACCGCGATAAAGCAAAACGCCCGTTAATGGGTAAAATTGCAGAAGATTACTCTGATAAGATCATTTTAACGAACGATAATCCCAGAAATGAAGAACCTCAAGCAATCATCAATGAGATCCTTGAAGGGATCGCGGACAAAAATAAGGTTGAGGTGTGTATCAATCGTGAAAAAGCGATCTCGGAAGCCTGGACAGCATCGAAGCACGGCGATATTCTTATGATCCTTGGGAAAGGTGCTGAAACTTACATGGAGATCAAGGGACATAAACTGCCCTTTAACGATAAAGAATTAATACTAAAGCTGGAGCAAAAGAAATAAAACCCTCTACCCCCCCGGTACGGAGAGCCCTCTCCGTACCGGGGATCCTAAAAAATATGAAAACGACACTACTACATCACAGGCCATTTACATTGCGCAATGTCAACATAGCGGAATTCAAAGGGATCAGTATAGATTCCAGAAATATTCCCGATGCTTATATTTTTTGTGCATTAAAAGGCGAACATACCGATGGTCATCGTTTTGTAGCTAAAGCGCTGGAAAATGGTGCTGTTGCCGCCTTGGTTAACAAGGAATATGCGGCAAAAGCGGCAAAGAATGAATCTCTTATCATTGTTGAGGACACATATCAAGGCCTTGTTGATATAGCGAGTCTTTACATAAAAGAATTAAGTATGCCAATTCTCGCTATTACGGGTTCAGCGGGGAAAACCTCTACCCGTCGACTGATCTCTCATATTCTCCGCACAAGCATGACAGTTGCCGAAACGCCCAGGAATTTCAATAATCACATCGGATTACCTATAACCATCCTTCAAATGAGCGGGCATGAGGATATTGCCGTTCTTGAGATGGGAACGTCGGCTATAGGTGAAATACGTGATCTTTGCAAGATCGTGGCCCCTGATTATGGCATGATCACCTCCATTGCTCACGCACATATTGGTGGATTTGGTTCTATTGACAATGTACAAACAGCAAAATACGAACTTCTTGATGCTGTGAAACCGGGGGGAACTTTATTCATCAATAACGATGATCCCCGCATTTCAAACTATCCTCAAGATGAACGGAAACGCATTACATACGGACTTGAAAATCCGGCTGATATTCGATTAAACATTCATGACATAGATAAAAACGGATGTTATAGACTTTCTATAGATAATACAAAAATACAGTTAAAAAGCAGTGGTAAAGGGGCCGCATTGAACGCCGTCGCCGCCTACGCCTTTACCCTGATATTGGGAATGGACCCGCAAAACATTATCGCAGCTATTGAAAGCTACGAACCTTCCGCCGGACGAGGAAAAATGGAAATCTGGAAGGGTATTACACTGATCGATGATACCTATAACGCGAATCCTTTTTCGGTGAATAACGCAATTGATGCGCTCCGTGCAATGAAAACAGAGAGAAACAAAGTGATGGTCTTTGGAGACATGCTGGAAATGGGCGTTGAAACCCGGTCCAGTCATGAAACCATTGGAACTGCCGCAGCTGAAGCAGGAATATCACATTTATTCTGCTATGGCAAAGACAGTCAATTCACTGTTTCGACTGCAAAAACGAGGGGGATTTTTTTTGCAGAGCATTTTGAGACGAAAAAAAAGCTTGCGGAATCTTTAATGTCCGCAATTAAACCGGGAGATATTGTTCTCTTCAAAGGCTCACGCGGCGTTGCCATTGAAGAAGTCATATCTCTAATAAAGGACATGTAATATGTTATATCTTTTGTTATATCCATTACGCGATAAGATATCCTGGCTCAATATAATGGGTTATATTTCCTTCAGAAGTGCCGCAGCGGCCATTACAGCTTTGCTTATTACCTTTTTTCTCGGTCCTGTGATCATTCGGGCACTTAAACGCCATCATATTGGCGAAACAATACGCGCGGACGGACCTGAAACACACCAAGTAAAAGCCGGAACACCCACGATGGGCGGATTGATCATCCATCTTGCCGTTTTTGTCCCTACGCTTCTCTGGGGCGATCTAAGCAATAAATATGTACTTCTTGTTATGTTCGTGACTTTTTGGATGGGTGCCATTGGTTTTGTTGATGATTATCTTAAAGTCGTCAAGAAAATGAAAAAAGGTCTGGTAGCCCGTTACAAACTCATGGGACAGATCGCTATTGGTGTGATCGTGGCTTTATTTATGTACCTTTATCCTTCCGATCCTAATTTGGTAACGGCAACATCGATCCCTTTTCTTAAAAATGTTATGATCAATTTCGGCATCTTCTATGCTCCGATGATCATTTTGTATATTACGGGTTTTTCCAATGCCGTGAATCTTTCAGACGGTTTAGACGGATTGGCATCAGGACTGATGGCGCTTGCCGCTTTTGTCCTGCTGAGCATTGCTTACTTGTCAGGTCGTGTGGATTTTAGCCAGTATCTTGGTATCATCTACCTGCCGACAACTGGTGAGCTGACCGTTTTCCTGGCCGCTATGGTAGGTGGATTGGTCGGTTTTCTCTGGTTTAATTCCCGTCCTGCAGAGATTTTTATGGGCGATACGGGGTCGCTTGCCTACGGGGCGGCTCTTGGAACGGTTGCAATATTATTAAAAAAAGAAGTCGTTTTCTTAATGGTCGGTATGGTCTTTGTTATTGAAGCTTTGAGCGTGGTCCTGCAAGTTGGATGGTTCAGGTTTTCAAAAAAACGGACAGGAATCGGCAAACGGATATTCCTTATGGCACCTCTGCACCATCATTTTGAAGAAAAAGGCTGGCCGGAATCAAAAGTGGTTATCCGCTTCTGGATCCTTGGTATACTCTGTGCTTTAATGTCCATGACAACATTTAAAATTCGATAAAAAGGATTTATTGTGCTCGTAACAGATAAGAACATAACGGTTTTAGGTGCCGGTAGAAGCGGTATCTCAGCGGCCATATTGCTGGCAAAACACGATGCCAAAGTATTGGTAAGTGACAGTAATTCGGATAATAAAGCCCCTGATCTGATGCGTATTTTTGATGAGCATGGTATTTCTTATGAATTTGGACAGCACAGCCAAAAGGTTCTGAAATCTGATTTTGTGATCCTGAGTCCCGGTATCCCTACCACGTCTGACGTTGTTCAATTATTATATGAACGGGATATTCCGGTTTATTCGGAGATTGAAGTGGCCAGCTGGTTTACGGAAAGTCCCATTATTGCGGTCACAGGCACAAATGGAAAAACCACGACAACAGCATTGATCGCAGATATGCTGAAACGCTCAGGTATCCCCGCTGTAGCATGCGGCAATATTGGTCACTCTTTTTCTCAGGCGGTATATACGGCTATCGTTAGCGGCTCTCACCCCATGTATGTGGCCGAGGTAAGTAGTTTTCAACTGGAAACGACCAAAGATTTTCGTCCAACTGTCGCTGTATTGCTGAATATTACACCCGATCACCTTGATCGCTATGATTCTTTCCTTGATTATGCCTTAACGAAATGCCGCGTTCTTATCAATCAGGAAAAAGAAGATTTCGCCGTTTTGAACCGCGATGATGACCTTATTAACGAACATGCCAAAACAAAGGCTTACGTTATTCCGGTCTCCAAGGAAAAATTGTCCGATTCGATCGCATATTTTGACGGTGAAACTTTTTCATTCCAGCTGAATGAAAAATGGCACAATCTAGATAAAAATGATATTAAGCTCTTTGGCATTCACAACGAATACAATATTGCTTCGGCTGCTTCGGCCGTATCACCTTTTATTCAAGATCATGAGGGTGTATTTACATCCTTGCGTAATTTTGAGAGCATTCCTCATCGCATAGAATTTGCCGGCGAAGCCGGAAATATCCGCTTTTACAACGATTCAAAAGGCACAAATACGGACTCTGTCAAGATGGCTATCCAAAGTTTCAATTCTCCTTTGCACCTCATTTTGGGCGGACGGGACAAAGACAATGATTTCCGGGAATTAGCACCCTATTTAAGTAAAGATGATAAAATCTATGTGATCGGTGAGGCCAGCGGAAAGATCATACAACAGCTTGGAGAATTTGATCCGACACCTTGCGGAGATATGAATATTGCCGTAATGACTGCTTTTCGCGAAGCGCATCCCGGTGATGCAATACTCCTCTCTCCCGCTTGTGCAAGTTATGATCAGTATAAGAATTTTGAGGAGCGTGGAGATCATTTTAAACAATTAGTAAAAACCATTATGGACTTGGGAAATGAAAGCCAATAAAATTGAGTACCCATTAAGCTTTAAAGTTTTCATGATCACACTTGCGATCCTGATACTTGGCGGTATGCTGATACTTTTTTCGGCAAGTACTCGAGTTGCATTGAACATTGACGGCAATGCAAATAGCTTTTTTGAGAGCCATATCAAATATCTGGTTCTCTCGATCTTAGTTGGTTTTGTTTTTTATCTTATTGACTATAAGGTTCTTAAGAAGTTTGCATGGCTATTTATTATCATTGCTGTCACCCTGCTGCTCATTACCCTGATCAAAAAATTCTCCAGCGGCAACTCTCATCCGGTTCGTTGGTTATCCGTAGGCGGGCGTAATATTTTTCAGTTAGCTGAAATCGTAAAATTTGCGCTGATCATCTATATCAGCAGTTATATTGCCAATCATAAAGATACCTTGGGACAATTTCGCAAGGGTCTTATGCCGGTTATGATCGTTTCATTGTTTCTCATTATCATGATCGCGCTTACACCAGATTTCTCTTCGGCATTTTCATTATATGTTATAGTTATCGTAACATTGTATATTTACGGTGTGTCAGGTTTACAGCTGAGCATACTTTCTTCAATATTTTTAGTATTATCGGGGATATATGTCTGGATCTCGGATTATCGTCTTGCGCGTATTCTTTCACATTTTAAACCCGATGACATTAATAATGGAAGCTATCAGCTTCACCAGTCCCTTATTTCTCTTTCAGGCGGGGGGTTATTCGGACGTGGATTCGGCAACAGCACGGGCAAAAATCTTTTCCTGCCTGAAGCACATACTGATTTTATTTTCTCAATAGCGGGTGAAGAACTGGGTTTTATAACCACATCGCTGATACTGATTGCATTTGTTGTCCTTTTCGTTTCGATGTTGAAGCTTGCAAAACAGGTAAACGATCCCTTCGGAAAAAGCATTATTTTTGCCACTGCTTTCTCCATTATTTTTTATGCTGTAGCGAATGCCATTGTATGTGTCGGCTTGGTTCCGGTAACCGGTCTTCCCATGCCTTTTATTTCAAAAAGCGGATCACAGCTATTGATCAATCTTGCCCTTCTTGGCATTTGCATGAATGTGATCAAGCAATCACAACATGAAGCGCAAAAACGAGCGGAGTTTTTACATGAACTCTAAAGCAAAATATAATATTATCATTACCGGCGGCGGCACGGGCGGTCATTATTATCCCGCCATGGCTATTGCCGATGCGATCATGAAGCTATCTCCGGAAGGTATTAATATTCAATGCCATTATATCGGCTCCGAATTCGGTATAGAACAGCGTCTTGCTCCCAAAAGCGATTACCCTTACACGCTTGTACCTGTAAAAGGTTTTTCCCGTTACGTATCGCTGGCTTCGGTGATCCAAAATCTGATCTTACCCATCCGCCTGATAGTGTCGTACATAAAAATCAAGCGGCTATACAAAAAACTTGATCCGGTCGCGACCATTGCCAGTGGCGGATACGTTTCTTTACTGCCCGGATTGATCTCATCTCGCAAGCACATCCCTCTATTTGTCCAGGAACAGAATGCATTCCCCGGTGTGACCACCCGCATGCTTGCCAAACGTGCTATGGGTCTTTTTTATGCTTACGATGAAGTTAAAAACCATATCAAAGATGATGTCCTTTTCATTAAAAGAGGAAATCCCATCCGCTCATCAATTAAACGAATTGATACTCTTGAAGCTCGTAAACAAATGAACCTTGATCCCGATAAATTCACTATTTTTATTTTTGGCGGATCGCAGGGTGCTTTGAACATCAATAAATACATTGCTAAACGCGTTCAGTCATGGATCCATAAATATGATATACAGATCCTCTGGCAAACGGGAATTGCAAGTTTTGACATGTTATACAACCAATTCTGCGATCACAATGCAATTCATCTGATGCCATATATAGAGAACATGTCAGCCGCATATTCCTCTGCGAACATGGTGATAGCACGTGCCGGTGCTTTAACTCTGGCTGAGATAGAACGCATAAAGATACCTTCAATTTTGATCCCCCTGCCTACGGCTGCCGGTAATCATCAATATTATAATGCAAAAGCTTTGGAAGCCCTCGGCTGTGCACTTATCGTAGAAGAAAGTGAATTTCCCGATACTACCTTGGTAAAGCATTTAAAGAACATGATCAATGATCCTGAAAAATTAGATACAATGTTAAATGCTTTCCCCACACGTGATGATGATGCCGCGGAAATGATCGCTAAAGAAATAATTAATCAACTTCAAACATTTTACGCATGGAGTTAAAGATGCAAGATAATAGGATAACAACCGTATTCGGATCGATGCGAAAAATACACATGATCGGAATTGGCGGGATCGGAATGAGCGGGATCGCTGATGTTCTGATCCGGCTTGGTTTTTTCGTTAGTGGTTCTGACACCACTGAAACCAGTATTACCCGACATCTTAAAACTCTGGGTGCTAAGATCGATATCGGTCATCATCGTGATCATTTGCACTCCCCTGATGTCGTTGTCTATTCCTCGGCGATCAAAGAAGATAATTCCGAATTCCGTCAAGCAAAACATCTTGGGATCAAACGTATTAGACGTGCCGAATTTCTGGGTATGTTACTCTCGGTATGGCCTATTCGTATCGGTGTAGCCGGCACACATGGCAAAACTTCTACATCTTCAATAATCGCATCAGCTCTGGATGCCTGCGGTTCTCATCCATCCATGTTCATTGGCGGTATTATCAAAGATCTTAAAACCAATGCACGCATGGATTCAAAAACTTATGTGATCTTTGAGGCCGATGAATACGATCGGACATTTCTGGCCCTCCCTCCCACTCTGGCGATTATTACCAATGTTGATGCGGATCACCTGGATATATACAAAGACCTTCAGGATATGAAGGATACTTTTCTGGCTTATGCAAACAGTATCCCGGAAAACGGTTCGGTCATTCTTTGCTACGATGATGAAGGAGCCCGCTCCCTTTTACCCATGATCGATCGTCCATATGTTACTTATGGTACACATAAGGATGCTAATTTTCATATCACGGATATTTCGTACGATAAGGGCTCACATTTTACACTCAGTTATAAAAACGAGAAGATCGGGCTTTATACGATTACACAAATTGGTCTGCACAATGTATTAAACGCTACGGCAGCACTCGTCACGGCCTATCTTCTTCATTTGGACATGAAAGATGCGGGTAAAGGCGTTAAAGCATTTGCAGGCGTTGAACGACGTTTCGAGCTCCGTCATCAAACAAACGATGTCCTTTTCTATGATGATTATGCTCATCATCCAACTGAGATCAACGCAACACTTACGGCACTGCGAATTATGCACCCAAAACAACGGGTGGTGGCTATTTTTCAGCCGCATTTGTTCAGCCGGACAAAAGATTTCGCCGAGGGCTTTGCCTCTTCATTGCAAAAAGCCGACCAGATCTATATTGCCGATATTTACCCCGCTCGCGAAAAACCGGTCCGCGGGGTCAGCAGTAAAATGATCGTAAAATTGATCAAAGATCAAGGCTATAAAGAAGTTTATTATTCAGCCGGTTTGAAGGATACGGCAAAAATGGTCCTTCCGGCTATCAAAGATGACGATATCGTCATAACAATAGGTGCCGGTGATATCTGGCAGGTTTCAGATGAAATTTACAAGGAATATCATGGATCCGGTAAGATCAAATAAAAAGATATCCTTAAACAGGATCATGACCGTTCTGGTTTTTCTATTGGTGTTCATTTTGTCACTGATCTATTGCCGCTACCAACAGGTTTTTAAGGTAAAACAGATCATCGTACATAACCAATATGAATTAAGCGAAAAGCAGATCATTCATGCCAGCGGGATCAAACGAGGTGCCAATATGTTTGATCTTAAACTTGCTGACGGGATCGATCGCCTGATCGCCGAGCCCTATATTTTTAATTCATATATAAGTCGGGAATTTCCTGATGTGATCAATATTTATGTTATCGAACGGCAACCCATTGTGATGATCCGATTAAAAAATGATTATGCATTGGATGCTTTTGCGATCATGCTGCCACGTCCCATGAATTACCCCACGACTACCATGCCGGTCATTACCGGTGTTGACCCGGAGCTCCCGTTTGAATTGGGAAAACCCACATTTCATCCGGATATCCATTTTGCCATCAATTTTGTCAACTATGTACAGCAATTCAGTGATGAAGTAAAAAGTTATTGTTCACATATCACATGGTCTGAAGACAAGGGTTGGATCATTCAAAAGGATGACGAGTATCCGAAAGTATATCTTGGAAAGAATAATCTTGAGAAGCGCTTTGATATTCTTGATGCTTTCATTTCTAAAATGGAAGAAGAAGATATTGATATGCGCGATTATAAATACGTCAGTTTGCGTTTTAACGGTCAAGTAATTGTACGCGATTAACCAATGAGTAAAGCTATGAACGAAAAAACAATTTTAAGCGCCCTGGACATTGGGACAACGAAGATCTGTGCGATCGTAGGTGAATACGACGCCAGTGTTTCGGAATACCATATACTTGGTATAGGTAAAGTCCCATCTTCAGGTATGAAAAATGGAGTGGTCATTGATATCGATCAGATGCGGGCGTCCATCGAGGGTGCTGTTTCTCTGGCAATGAAAAAAGCCAATATCGAAAAGATCAGCGGTGTGACCGTGGGTATAGCCGGGGATCATATCCGCAGTATGGATACGGAGCATGCCATTCCAATAAATAGACAAGACAACAGTAAACGGGTCAATATCATTGATGAAAAAGATATGCTTCATCTTGAAGAATCAATTAAGAACATCAATATCGGGATCGATCGCGAGATTATTCATATTATTCCTCAGGAATATATCATTAATGATCAAATGGTCGTAAAAAACCCTCTTGGTATGTCCGGAAGCAAACTGACCTTAAAAGCACATGTGATCACGGCCGCAATTAACAATGCACGCGATCTCGTTAATTGCGTCCAAAAGACCGGACTCAACGTGGATGACATCGTTTTAGAGCCTCTGGCATCGGCTGAGGCCGTTTTAACGTACGATCAGAAGGAACTGGGTGTCTGTCTGATCGATATCGGCGGCGGAACCACCGATATTACCATTTTTAACAACGGACATCTTGTCAGCACGCATATCGTTGGATACGGCGGCGAGATCGTCACTCGCGATATCGCATCATTGGCGAGAACGTCATTTACCGAAGCTGAACGCATTAAGAAGCAATATGGTTTTTCAACCGCAAAATTGGCAAAATCACAAGGAATTAAAGAATTCTATATCAAGCCGGTCAACGGCAAAGTGGATATTGCAATGAATTCCGGATTACTTTCGGAATTTATTGAAGCGCGTGTCCGCGAGATCCTTCTTATGTCTCGTGAAAACCTGAAAGGCATGCAGTTAAATGCGGGTATTGTTCTGACGGGTGGAGGATCGCTTCTGAGAGGCATAGAACATCTTGGTGAAGAGATCTTCAGCATGAATTGTGTCGTCGGTTATCCCATCCATATGAATGGTTTGGAAAAAGAAGATTATACACCGGATTTTGCAACCGGTATCGGACTATTACATACGGCGAACAAATGCAATTTAAAACCTAAGTTCCCTTCAGGTCAGTCAAAGATGACCCTATGGAATAAGCTCAGAGAACGTTTATCGGAATTTTTCTAGAATATTATAAATAAAATAAATAAAGAAACGGAGGATCCTATGTTGATCGAATATGATGGATTAAAAGACCAAAGAGCACAGATCAAGGTAATCGGAGTTGGCGGCGCCGGCGGGAATGCCATTCAACGCATGATCAAAGAAAAACTGACGAATGTTGAATTTATTGCTATCAACACAGACGCACAGGCCCTTAACGCGAATGACGCTGAAATCAAGATACAGATCGGAGCCAATAAGACCCGCGGATTGGGTGCCGGTACTGACCCGTCTATCGGTTACCATGCCGCTTTGGAAAGTAAAGATCGTATTGAAGATATCGTACGCGATACGGATATGATCATTATTACCGCCGGTATGGGTGGAGGCACCGGAACAGGCGCTGCTCCTGTCATTGCAGAAATTGCAAAGAACAGCGGTGCATTAACCATCGGTTTTGTAACAAAGCCTTTCGAATTTGAAGGTACATTGCGTACTAAACAGGCACTGGAAGGCATAAAACGCCTAAGAGAACATGTTGACACATTGATCGTTGTTCCCAATGAAAAGATCTTTGACATCATTGATGATGAAACCAACTGTCTTGATGGATTCAGTATTGCGGATTCTATTTTGAATCAGGGCACCACCGGGATCTCCGACCTCATTACCAAAAACGGACTGATCAATCTTGATTTTGCCGATGTAAGAACCATTATTAAACGCAGAGGTCCCGCTGTGATCGGCGTCAGTCGCACCAGTGGTCCCGACCGTGCCATTAAAGCCGTTGAAAACGCGATCCATTGTCCCCTTCTTGAAAGCAATTCCATTAAGGGTGCTCGTGGTCTATTGATCAACTTTACGGGTGGATTGGGCATGAAACTGAGTGAAGTCCGCCAAGCCGCTAAAATGATCTATGAAGAAGCGGGTGAAAATGCAAATGTCGTCTTTGGCGCTTTGATCGATGAGAACATGAAAAATGAGATCTCGGTCACCGTCATTGCAACCGGATTGGACATGAACTCAGTCGATATACCTCAGGAACTTGAACCTCTTCCCCTTAGCGCCATCCCTGAGATCGAAATTGCAGAAAGAGATGATAAGAAAACCATGTCAACTGCTCCCGAAAAAGAGCAGATCAAGATATTTGAAGAGCCCAAAGCTCCAAGCGTAGAAAAAGCCGAGATCCCGATCTTTGGCGAAACGATCCAACTGGACACGACCATTTATCCTTTGGATGAAACACAAAAAGATAATATGAATGTCCCGGCTTATGTAAGAAAATTTTTTAAGCACAGATAAAAAACCCTCTACCTCTTTCGAGAGAAGCCCTTCACCTCTCCGGTGGAGGGCTTAATATTTTGTAAGTAAAAAGTTTAAGGGCAAAAGACAAAGGGCAAAAAGGTTCGGGGTTTGGGGTTCGGGGTGAGGGAGTCCTTGAATATCGAATACTGAGCATTCGAACAATCGAACAATTGAAGTAAATAATAAAAATTAGAATATGGATAGTTGATGATGAATGATGAATAAATATTAGAGCGACAGGAACTGTCATCCTGAACGGAGTGAAGGATCTATTTACATCACAAATTCCATTCTCGTCATCCTGTATAAAGGCAAGAACGGATATTGGGATGAAAAAGTTGATGGTTGAAAAGACCTGCCAGCTCGACCATTCAGCAGTTGGCGGATGGGTCTATGAGTCGATGGGTCGATATGTGTTTGGAGTATCAAACAAGTAACAAACCACTATAGTCATCCCGGAAAGGTTGTCGAAGACAATCTTATCCGGGATCTCATTTGTTGATTACTCCAAAATACTATTGAGCTTTGTAATTATTTAGATCCCGGATAAACTTGCCACCGGCAAGTTTTCCGGGATGACATGTTTAAGGTGTTTTGAATATTATTGCTTGGGGGTAAAGACGCGATAAATTACATTTACATTTCATTTTTTATTTCCCTTAATTAGCGATGCTTCTCGACCTGCGATCGATAAAAATATCATTTAAATTTCATTTTCATGTTAATGTACGGGAGGCTCTCAAGCCTCCCTCTCATCCCCGGGCGACTCCAGAGTCGCCCCTACGATACCGAAAGATATATTCTTTTATCGTATATTTCTTTCGTTTCTCATCTTCTCACCTTATTAAAAAAAGCCCCACCATCAAAGGATAGCAGGGCTTTCATATAGTTGCTGTAAGTATAAATTACTTATTCAGGACCATTTTAGCTGCGCGTACGGTATTATCAACTTGTAGCTGATATACGTAAACACCAGAAGCAAGATCAGCAGCACTGAACATCACATTGTGATGACCGGCATCCATGATCTCGTTTTCAACCAATGTTGCAACACGAGCACCTTTAACATTAAAAACGGTCAATGTAACCTGACCTGCTTTTTCCATGCTGAAGGGGATCATTGTTGAAGGGTTGAAAGGATTCGGATAAGCTTTACCCAATTCGAATGAAGTAGGGGTAAAGACATCACTGATACCTGTTGTATATTCATTGCCATCAAGGATAACAATAGGATATGTAAATGAACCGTTTGAAATAGAAGAAGTATAAACAACTTCATCTTCAGGATCTACATCTACATTACAAACATCTATAACATTATAACGACCACCCGCAGCAAAAGCAGCGGAATCGGCAAATGTTAATTCATAGTTGGCAGGGTCAGTGATCGCACCATCGCCATCATATTCAACTCTAAAGATCATGGCATTAGGAGGACCTGATGAATTTGACCCAAAGATAAAGTCAACATTGCCGTCACCATCGATATCACCATGGTCACCACCATAAATGCTTCCACCGTTCAAGTAATCTTCTCCTGAAAGATCAAAGAGAGCTGTTCTTGAAAGTGTATCACCATCCTCTTGAAGCAACCAGATATTACGTGTTGCATCACCGTAAGTGCATTCACCATTAATGATCTCTTTAGTACCGTCACCATCAATATCACATACCTGTGCAGCATCAAGTGAAATACCACCGGGAAGCGGATCCATTTCTGAGTATTCATAAGCAGATCCACTCCAAGATACTTTGGAGATCTTGACTTCATCAAACAAATAGGCATTGTTACCAATAACGGCAATATCCCATTTATTATCTCCACCGTAATCTACAACATCAAGTTCAGAAAATTCCAATGTCCAAGTTTCTGTACCCGCACCGTCATCTGGAATGTCATCAACAGAGCAAACACCAAATGTCATATCTGATTTTCTGGACGCAAAAATGATCTCATCGACACCATCGTCATCAATATCAGTAATTTCCCATGAGATGGGGCGAATGTTCTTACCTTCTTCATCAACTATAGTCCACACACTTTGGGGTTCCCATTTCAGAGTCGTCGGATTCTGGATCCCGAAATTATCTCCGCCTACATGTTCATAAACCCATATACGGGAAGGATTACCTGATCCGGCATTGCAAATACCCCAGGTCAGTTCCATTTTACCATCGTCATCCAAATCGGTCAATGAAAGTGTAGGCCATGTGTTTTGTGTAATAGTCGGCTCAAAATCTTGGGCATTCGCTTCCCAAACAACCTCGTAGTCACTTGATCCAATAGGTCGTTCTAATTTGTAAATTCTAGGAATCATTTCACCGACATCGGTGTCACCCCAGTTATTATTTACCAAATAGATTTCTTTAGCTCCATCTCCATCCACATCAACACCTGCAATAATGCTACCCATACCACCATTATTAATGTTAGTGTCGGGAGGTGCGAAAACAGAAACTCGTGGCAATACAGCAAAGGCCATCGAACTGACAAGCATCAGTACCAGTACTGCTTTTAGCAAATTCTTCATCGTTTTCTCCTTTTCTATTGTTAGTTTACAACTATATTTTAAATCCAATTGACAAACGATTGGTAAGGCCCAGATTACCCAGGCTTGACAATGCATAGTCAATATTCAGCATGTTCCATTTAAATCCAAATCCCGCACTCAAACCACCTTCATATGCTGAAAGCTGATAACCGGCACGGATAAAGACCATATTGTCATAAGCGTATTCCACACCCAGGTTATATTGTTCTGCATTGTCATTTGGATGGACCATATCCAATGCTGCAATGAGCTTATTGGCTCCTTTATTGTAGACATCGATCACGCCACCAAATCGAAAGGTCATAGGTAATGACCATGATTCAAAAGGAATCTCAGTTCCAGTCAGGTAAGAGTTGGAATAACTGTAATCAATGAAGGTCCCGCTAAATTGAACCTTATTTGAAAAATTCATAATACTCATACCGATTTTAAAATTACGAAAATCTGCACGGTACATCAAGCCCACATCCCATGCAACGGTCGTATAGCCATTAGCGCCATATCTTTCGTTGACCAATTTTGCGGTCAATCCCATGGAAACTTTATCGGTCAGATAACGTCCGTAACTTAATCCAATGGCATAGTTGCTCATTTGCAGCATTTCACCCGTACCATTGGGATTTTCAACGGTGGTAATTTCCATATCGCCAAAATTGACATATTTTGCATTTATGGAAAATGCACCGAGTTTGGGATTAATATAAGCATAGGAGATCGCACCGATATGAATACCTGCGGGCCATTGATTGTAAGCGGCATAGATATCGTTTGAATTGCCGTCCACCAATCCGGCCGGATTCCAAAAAATGGCACCCGAGCCTTCAGTTATAGCTGTAACGGCCTCTCCCATTGCCACTTCCCTGCCTCCGACCCCAACGGTCAAGAACTGGCCGGTCGATGTTCCGACCGGAGCAAAGGGTTCTGCATAGCCCATAAGGCTGAGTGCGACCAACAGTAATATGATAATAATTTTTTTCATCTTGTCACCTGCCTTATCGTATTATGACGAATTTACCGGTTGTCTTGCCTGCCGTTGCAGAATTCACCGTATAGAGATAAACACCCGGCGCGGCATCCTGATTGTTCCGTGTTACCAGGTTCCAAATCGCCGTTCCGAGACTCTTATCGGGAACAGTTTCATATGGACCCGTTATACGGTCATCCGATGCTTTAACTTCCGCAATAAAATCACCATCCAGAGTGTAAATTCGAACAACTGCGTCTTCTGTCAGGTTAATGAACATCAATTGATGTTCCCAAGGTGAAGTACCCAAACTTGGGATCGGGTTATTCCAAATAGCAGATCCAATGTAAGGATTCGGCACAACTTTCACGTTATCCAAATCCAGGGATGGAGCTGAGGTCGGTGTCATCGCTTTAAATAAAGCTTCTGAGGTTGAAATACTTCCGTAACCGGGCACATTGATGGAAATGGTCTGGACACAATAAAAATAATCAAATCCAAAGCGGACCGTTGTATCTCTAAAGGAATAGACATTTGTTCCGCCCATATCAGCTGATGGCGGCCAAGCTTCTGTACCCATTTTATATTCGGCCAATGTTTCCCAAATAAATGAACCGTTCGGCATCTTTTCATTTGAACGGATTACACGATAACCACCGAATTTTCCATGAGCTTCAGGTAGGTCGTCCCATTTGATATCCACACCTTTGTATTCGCCTTCTTCACTGGCTTCTGTCAATTCAAAATCAACCGGAGGAGCCATCAGGGTATTAAAATCCACATTGTAGTCATTATCAACAATATACTGTGCCATTAACATGATCTTGTTCAGTTCGATTATTGAATAAATACCACCGTGAACCTGCTCGCCGCCGACACCGTAAGCAATGGTAACGACAACTGAATCATCGGATTTTAAAGTATCGATCGAACCGTAACTTGTCAATGCACGATAATCTTGCGCATAGAAATATCCATTCTGCCATTGGGTATAAGTCGGATTGACAGCTTGTTTTATATTATGGAATTCATTCGCATTGATATAATCGTTCCAGCGTGAGACATCGGTTTTTGGATCATCGAAAATTGTACACGTGACATATGATTTCGGGGGCATGGGCTTGGAAGATTTCAGAAATCGCCAGCCAAGGAAACCTGCTGAATTAAAGGATCCGTCGACATCCGGATTACCAAAATCGTCATCCAGATGATCAAAATCATAAAAGCGGGAATCCAATAACGAGGTATCCAGTCCCCAGTCCTCGGCTTCATACTGAAGGTTATCACCATCCCACATGAAGGTCATCATACTATCAAGTGCGTAGGTTTTTAATGAGTCTAACATAAAGGGTTCAGCTACAGCCTGTCGGCGCATATAGGGAACCAGTGTGACCCAATCCCACCCGGCATAGGTTCCGTTATATCCATCATAAATTGCATCAGTTATTGTGATGGTATCATTTGCGTTACTCAGAGCATGATCGTCCTGATTGATTTGAGGTCCTTCGGTCGGCCAATCGGCACGTCGGGCAACGTCACCGTCCCAACGTAGCGTGAAAGTGAAATCGTAAAGATCGCGTTTCATGTCAGGGATATAATTTCCTGATGTATCAAGTCCCACATTCGTGATCGTATATTCCACAATGATAAAATCATCTGCCAGAGGATTACTCCAGGCGTAAGTGCGTTCTTTAATCGTTACTCCCAACTGAAGATCGCCCGAACTTGATTGAGGTTGGGTTACATCCCAAAATTGGGTATAAGTTTCCTGCTCCGCCCGTATACCGGGTTTATAAACGTGAATACTGTCGATTGGGGCATATTCACCGTCACGTTCGTTCAAAACACTGTGTTTGATCGTTCCTTCATCATCATAACCTGCTGATAGCCAAAGGGTACCCGCATACAAGTATGAGTTTCCGGATCCGGCCGGCCATTCACAAGACGGTGCGGGTGCAGTGTATGCATCATCTCCGATCTCTCCATAATTTGTTACTCTGTTCCATAACATACCGATCTTGTGGACAAATGTATCATAAGATACAACGGGATTTTGTGCAAATATGACACCAACAGAGATGATTAGAATGAAGAACATTATAATAATTTTTTTATTTTTTAACATTCATTTCTCCTTTATCACTAGAACTGCACCGACAGACCGGCACGGAACTGACGGGGGTCGTTGTAGACTTCGGGGTTATAGATATATGAGTAATCAACATCCTGTCCAATAATGGCTGCATCGCCTTTTAGATTATAAAACTGACCTGAACCGATATAGCTCACGTACATGGAATTCAGGAGGTTGAAAACATCCACAAAGATATCCATTTTGACAGATCCCATCTTGATACGGCGGTTAATACGCATATCAATATTGTACTTCCAGGGCAAACGCTGATCGTAGGTTTGTCCGGTCCCGTATGAGGAATATGGCAAACCACTATTGATATCCACTTGAACATTTGCACGCCAGTTCCTCAGCAGAGGTGAGAGACGTGCGGGTGTCTTAAGTGTAATGTTCGCGTTAATGGTATGGGTTTGATCATAGCCCAAGGGGAACATTTTTTGGTCTTCTCCAAACAAGGGGGCGTTGTAATCATTGTACAAACGACCCTGTGCCGAGGAGTAAGTATAGTTTATGGATGCACCCCAGAAATCTGTCAATGCCTTATACATTGCAAATTCAACACCTTTGATGTTGGCATAATCGGCATTCACGTAAATATTACCGTCATTGGGTGTATTAATAAATACGTATTTCTGGTAGTTCATCAGGTTAGTGACATCTTTGTAATAACCTGTAACCGATACTTTCAAGGTCGGCGTGAAAAGATGTTCCAGACTAATATCGTAAGAAACTGTCTTTTCGGGTTTCAAAGAAGGGTTACCGACATAGTTTCCGGTCGTTGTCAGATTATCATACATGAGATTTCTATATAAATAGTATGAATCCGGGCGTTGGAAATAATGCCCATAAGTGAACATTAATTTATCACGATCCGTGATCGGATAGGATATACCGAAGCGAGGTGATAACTGAGCGGTTGGTGTTGCTACCTGAGGGTCTGAAAGAACTGGAACACCGTTACTATCCACCATCGAGAAAGGATCGGTAAAGTCAGCAGGATACAAAACAGGATCGCCAAAGCCACTTGGATTGAAGTAATCGTAGCGTAAGCCAACCAAAGCAACCAAGCCTTTAAATTCCATTTTATCCTGAACATACAAACCCAGATCTATATTATCTTCAGACCAGATATCCGTACGGAAATAGGTCCGTGAATAAGCGGTATCAACGGGATCAAAATCAATGGTACTCCAGGCAATACTGGTTATATCCATGTTATTATGCGTGAATTCCAAACCACCGCGAACCTGATGATTCTGTGTGACCTGACTTTCCATGTCAAATTTTAATTTATTTACATGAGAGACCTGATCGCGATAACCGGGATCATCTCCACCGGTCCACCAGATATTATTCTCACGTGTTCTATTCTGATAATAAGGACCTTCACCATCAAAGTCCCAATTCAAGAATTCTCTTACATCACCATCACCGTCACGGTCATCCACATCTCGCACACCGTAAAAGTATTTTGAGGTCATGTTCTGATATTTTATTTCATAAAAAGTCTTTGAGCTCAACTGATGCGTGAACCCAAGATTCATTGTATAGGCCAAGCGTTCACGATCCCAAAGATGATCCTCAAGGCGTGAATCAAGATAGACTTCTTTAAAGATACGCTGATTATACCATGTATAGCCGACTCCGTTTACAAAAGTTGTATCACGACGACCTTGTGCGTAAGCCGTATCGGTATAAACACTGGCATCGGGAACAAAATGGGTAATGATAGCAGTATCTGATTTTACAGTAGCATCAGGGTCATAATACTGTGTATCCATCCAATATTCGTCTGTGGGTCCGTACCTAGACGCATAAATATAAAAATCATTGGATTGCGATGCCGAGTACATGACGGAAGCGTTCAACTTCATCTTGTCACTAAGCTTAGCCGTCAACTTTCCGTAGTACTTTTCACTGGAATAGTTGTTGTTGATAAAATAATCCTGGGTCTCATTCGTTACATCTGCCGATAAAGCGAATGTAATCTTGTCGCTATTGGGAATAATCGGACCACTTAAGCTCATGCGGAGAACATTTTGCAGTTCATGCCGGTATTTAAGTGTGTACCAGCGACTCGAATCCGGCATGATCATGCTTCGGAGTGAATCCTGATTTGCATCCTCCGGGAAGAAATCCAATGTCTTTTCAACAAAATTATTCAAAGGCATGATTGCATCATTTATTGCGGAACCAAAATTCGTCGTCATATAGGTTGCCTTGCCTGACAGCTTTCTTGATCCGGCATCGGTAGCCACATTGATCACACCCGATTGTACGTTACCGTATTCGGCACTCAGACCGCCAAGTGATACTTCCATTTCAGTGATCGCTTCGGTCGGTAAACCAAGTGTAAACCCACCGGTATTTCCGGAATAGGTTCCGGCAGGATCACGGACGGGCATACCGTCCACCACGACAAGAACTTCGCCCGTACGACCGCCACGAAAGTGAGAACCGACGACACCGGGTTGATTTTGAGCGATGGTCATAAAGTTATCGATCGGTTGAACCAGCATCTCATCAGCAGTCACATTATGGGTAGATGCAAAAGAATCGTCCTTAAGCAGCGAACGTGATGCAATCACAATGACCTCTTCCCCGCTAATGGCTCCGATCTGCAGATCGACATTTAATTCTGTGGTCAAATTGATACTGACAGAAATATCAGTGATCAAGGTATGGGAATAACCCACATAACTGACACGAGCGTCATAAACACCCGGATCAACATTTAAGATAGCATAATAGCCTTCCACATCGCTCGCGGCGCCTATTGATGTTGCATTCCCATTTTTGAGAATAACAATGTTCGCACCGATCAATGGTTCATTTGTTTGCTCATCACGGATCACACCGGCGATCTTGCCGGTGATAGCGCCAAAAAGGCCCTGCGCGAAGAGTAAACACACGAAAAAGCTTAAAAATGCCTTTTTACTACATTTTACCATATGTTTCCTTCCCTGGGTCAGTAATACTAATTAATTTGTTCTATTTCTATTTTTTTAACTAATGTTGGTACTAAAGTAATAAAAAAAATTCATACTTTCAATAGATTTTCAAAGCTTTTTACATTTATTTTTATTAAACTTCGCCCAAAGGAAGGAGAATACCATGAATAACAACCTGAAAATCACACAAATCGACATTTATCCATTCAATGTGGCAAGTGAGCATGAATTCAAAATAGCCACCATGGTCATCAGCGGAGCACAAAATGTGCTGATCCATATCCGCACGAATGATGGCGTTGACGGCTGGGGAGAAGCCAGCTCTTTTCGCGCTATCGTAGGCGAAACCCAATTGATCAATCTTGCGGCCGCTCAAGAACTGCGCGACGTACTTATAGGAAAGAACCCGCTGGAATATGCTTCACGCGTCCGGGAACTGGATGCTTTTCTTCCTTTGAACAGTACCATTAAAAGTGCATTTGACATGGCGCTTTACGATCTGGCTGCAAAACATGCGAATCTGCCTTTATATCGTTTCCTTGGCGGTGAAAAACGACCGATGGAGACCGACCTGACCATGGGTATAGCAAAACTCGAAGAGGCCGGGAAAGATGCCTTAAAGATCGTCAATCAGGGTTTTAGTATGATAAAGACCAAGGTCGGGATCGATCCTGAAGAAGATATCCTGCGCTTAAGAGAGATCCGTAAGGCTATCGGACCGGATATCAAGATCCGTATTGACGCCAACCAGGGCTGGGATCGTGTGACCGCTGTAAAATGTCTGAATGAAATGGAAGAACTAGACATCGAATTTTGCGAACAACCTGTACGACGTTGGGACCTTGATGGTATGAAATACGTCTCAGAGCGTACAAGCATTCCTATTATGGCGGATGAATCTGTTTTTTCACCCGAAGATGCGATGGCAGTTATTCAAAAACAAGCGGCTCCCATGATCAATATCAAGATATCAAAGGCAGGCGGTATAAAAAATGCTATCATGATCGCCAATATCTGTGAAGCGGCGCATATCCCCTGTATGACAGGCTGTATGTCCGAATCGGGACTGGCCAATACGGCGTTCTCGCACTTTGCCATGGCTCATCCCATCGTTCAGTATTTTGATCTGGATGCCAATGTCGGGCATATTGACGAACCCATTATCGGCGGCGTAAGCATTGAGAACGGCATGATCGATTTCCCGGATGATATCATCGGTATCGGTGCATATCCGGATCCGGATTTTATAAAGAAATTGAAGTCATTATAATTGATTAGTTAATCGATCACATTTAATAAATTACCCCAGATGTGCGTACTGGTTTATTCTGTATTAAACCCCTCCATTCGTCAGGGTTTTATTTAACCCTGAGCTAGTCGAAGGGTTAAACTCTTCCCCTAACCCGGGGTGAAACTCCGGGAGAATGATGCCCTCCAGTAATCCCAACCCTGACCTTGTGGAAGGGTTGAACATCTTGACCCCGTTAGGGGTCCAATATCGTAGAAAATATATTCTTAAAAGCATGAACTACAGCGTAGTTCAATATAATTGCCGTGTTCAACCCTTCCACAAGCTCGGGGTTGTTTTATTGATAAATGCTATAAACCCGGGGTTTCACCCCGGGTTATTCTGTGTTTTACCCCTCGATAAACTCGGGGTAATTGTTCATGCTCTATATATATTATTTTTATTTAAGCAACACCAATTTCTTCGTCACCATCTCTCCCCCGACTTGCAATCTGGCAATATACAATCCACTGGGATAGGCAGATGCATTCCAATCGGCCCGGTAGTTTCCTGCTTCCATGGGCATGTCTATTACAGTTTGAATCTTCCGCCCGAGGATATCATAGATGCTCAACTCAACATTGCCAAAAGCCGGAAGCGTGAAGTTGATAGCTGTCGTGGGATTAAATGGATTAGGATAAGATTCTAATGTGACATAATCAATTTCTTGAGGATAATCTTCAATTGCTACGACTTTGTTTACATTGAATGTAAAGGAGGGATCTGTTAAAGCAAGCTGAGGATATGCAAAAGGCGTACTACGTGTTGCAGGACTATAATTATATGTATCAGAATCCAAATTTAGACTAAAAGTAAATTGATCTCCTATCTTTGCAGGAAATTCAAATTCCAAATCTGTCATGACATAATCAAATGTGGTATCCCCTTCGCAATGTAAAACAATGGTCGTATCCAGCATTTCATCCATATTCACCAAAATGCTTACACTACTGTCAAGAGGCGTTCCAAGCATTTCCATATATTGAGCTGCCATTTTAAAACCGATACGATTTAATGCCCCACCACTAAAATGAGTATTTTTTGAAGAATAACGATAAGGAGAGCAATCATCAATATCTACACAAGCACAGTCTTCTCTCTGATTACCAATGTCCATCTGTGCGGCACGAATAGGATCCTCATAGGGTGAGTCCGGATTCCAGTTGATCTGTACGCATATAAATGGCAGATTATCTGCTTCTGAGCTATTCGGGAAACGCGCACGGATACGATCAACGAATGTCCTGAGATTAGCAGGGTAATGGGATGCACCTAATGGAAATTCATCACTTTCTCCCTGAAACCAAAAGAATCCAATATATTCAGGCTCATAACCTTTATTACGATATAACTCAACAGCATTATCATGTTTTTCAGTAAACCACTGCCAGGTCGCTCCATCGGGTTTCCAGTCTACATCCAAGCTCGTTCCACTATAGGGTGCTTTCATTACTGCTAATGAATCCGTGTATTTTTTATAAAGTGTTCGAGCCAAGAGCATTTCAAGACCAAAACCTTTATTATACCCTTCACAATATGTTGTGGAATATCCGAATTTTGTCAACATGCCCAAAGTTGACAAACCAAACTCACCGCCCGAATACGCCAAATAGTAGGGTATATTATTATCTACATCATCAGATATAAAATACTTCGGTTCACCTACATGCTCAGCATTGGATTGTCCGGATATAATGATCGTTTTCTTTATCTGTCTTGACGCCAAAAAGTTAATACTGTCTAAAAGAGTATCTTCAGAAGAAATATGATATTCAGCAGGAGAAAATAAAAATGCATAACGGTGAGGAACGAGAGTTGTATCAATTCCTACGGGCATTTTAAAAGCATAATACCCACTACTGTCCGTTTTGACGCCGGCGATCGAAACATCCGCCATTCCGGTGCTATCCAGCATGACCCTGCCCTGAACCAAAAGGGAGTCCGGGGTCGTAAAAGCGAACACAAAAACAATATTGATCAAAGCCATTAAAATTAGCAGTCTTCTTTTCACTGAATTATCCTCCAAACTGATTAATATTAAATCCAAGATGTGGTGATACATCCGGATGACATGGGAATTTATAAAATGCCGAAGATGTATCCAAATGATTATCCGGACTTAGGGATAAGTTATTTTACATTGAAAAGGGCTTGACATGTCGAGCCCCTACTTTTATCTTTTTACTTTAATCTTTTGTCTTTTATTCAGCCATTTTCTTTATATCGCCTTTTACCATGGTCATGCGGATATTGTAATCTTCATCAAAAACCACGATATCGGCATCGCGGCCCGGCATAATATATCCTGTCTCGATCTGTCTGCTGATAATGGTTGCGGGATTACAAGAAGCCATGCGAAGAGCATCTTCCATGGGGACATCCATATCCTCGACAAGATTTTTTACTCCCTGGATCATGGTTAACGAAGATCCGGCGATTGTATCATCATCTTTGCGTGTAAATAGTCCGTTTTTGAGATATACTTCTTCATGATTCGCCATCAATTTACCGCTTGTCTGGCCCGTAGGACGAAGGCAATCTGTAACCAAAACGATCTTATGGATCGGTTTCACACGACGAAGCAATTTTATGATCGCAGCATGTAAATGATAACCATCCGCAATGATCTCGCAGGCAATATTCGGATAGATCATAATGGCTCCCACCACACCGGGATCGCGGTGATGCAAACGTCTCATCGCGTTAAAAAAGTGCGTCGAATGTAAAATTCCCGCCTGAACAGCTTCCATCATGTCATCATAAGTGGCATTGGAATGACCGGCTGCCAATACAATGCCTTGTTTTGCACAATACAAGGCCAATTCATGTATGCCTTCCAATTCCGGAGCCACAGTCATTAAAGAAATATTTCCTCCGGAAGCTTCATTATATTCTTTCATTTTTTCAAGATCAACAGGGATCATGTATTTGGGATCCAGAGCTCCATGCTTTTCGCGGGAAATGAATGGACCTTCCAGATTAGCGCCAAAGATCTTTGCGCCTTTTTCCTTACCCATGGCATCTTTGATCGCTGATATACAACCAATAAATTTACTGTGTTCTTGAGGATAAAGCGTCGGCAAAAAAGCCGTCACACCGTATTCAACCAAAGCTTTGGACATTTCTAAAATGGATTCGGGATTTGCATCCGATGTATCATAACCATGTATTCCATGGATATGTGTATCAATAAAACCGGGGGCAATGGTCGCTCCGTTAACATCAATAGTTGTTGTGTCCGGTGGAAGTTTTATGGCTTTCAGCTTTTCATTACTGACAACATCTTCAATCTTACCGTCCTTAATGATCACCGATGCATGAGGCACCATAGCGATTCCGGTAAAAACCGTACCGTTTCTCAAACAGATCGTATTGCTCATATAAACTCCTTCAAGTTTCAACCAAAATGTAATAGTTCAGAGGGCAGAATGAAAGAAAAACCGATAAGGAATTATGAAAACGTGAGACGTAAGGCGTGAAACGTGAGACGCAGTTAAATTGAAAAAAACAGCAGGAACTGGCATCCCAAATGTTTGAAAAACATGTGCTGGCTAAACCGGCACCAATCGGAAGATTCAAAAGAACCCTAAAGGGGTTGAATAATAAAAGATCGCAGAGCGTTCCAATTCAGGAAGTAGCCTTGGGTTTAAACCCAAGGCTATTGATGGGATTTCTTTTCATTAGCCCCGGGTTTAAACCCGGGGTAAAGGAAATTTGTTCAACCCCTTAGCCCTGTCCTGATGCTTCGGGATCGGAGCTCAAGATGACACACATTTTTGCTCTTCACGATTTACGTTTCTTTCTCGACCATCCGGCAGACTTCCTTCGTCAGTACCAGCCGAAAGGTCTTTGTTCGATTACGCATTACGTCCCAATAAATATTCCTTAAACACCCCAAAATCCGCACCCATCCTGATGGCCTTCTTTTCAAGGTGAAGAACCTTTTCCAATCTTTCGGGCATAGGTGGTTTTATTCCCAATACAGGTTCGACTATATCACCGAATTTTGCGGGATGCGCCGTTTCAACGGTAATAATAATATCATCGTCATCAATCATTTTATGATACTTTTCCGCTCCGCAAAGTCCGACTGCGCCATGAGGATCAAGAATATAATTATATTTCTTATATGCTTTACGCATCATGTCACGGGTTTCTTCATCAAAGAAAGACCAACTATGCAGATCCTGTTTTAAAAATGGTATTGCATAGCCGTAAAGGTCCTGGATCCGGACGACATTGCTTGGGTTGCCGACATCCATGGCATTTGAGATGGTGTGCTTGGTCTTTTGTGCCATATATTCGCCGTTCAACAAATATTTTGTGAGACTATCGTTTTTATTACAGGCCGCAATAAAGCTTTTAACCGGCAAACCCATGCGCTTGGCTATTAATCCGGCACTGAGATTGCCCAGATTACCGCTGGGGACCGAGATGACCGGTGCTTCATTGTAACCGCGGTTTCTCAATTGCGCCACGGCATTAAAATAATAGAATGTCTGAGGGATCAAGCGCGCAAGATTGATGGAATTTGCGGAAGATAGCATCATTTTGTCATTCAGTTCATCATCAACAAAGGCTTGTTTGACTAAATCCTGGCAATCATCGAAAGACCCCTCGATCTCAATGGCTGTGATATTTTTGCCTAATGTCGTCAGTTGCTGTTCCTGGATCTTTGAGATCTTTCCCGAGGGATATAAAAGGACAACATCAATACCCTCTACCCCATAAAATCCGTTGGCAACGGCAGATCCCGTATCTCCGGATGTTGCAACGAGCACTGTGCATTTTTCACTGCTGTCTTTTTGATAATATGCCATTAAACGTGCCATAAAACGGGCTCCCACATCTTTGAAAGCCAAAGTGGGACCGTGAAATAGTTCAAGAATAAAGTTCTTATCATCTAATTTTACGAGAGGAGTATTAAAAGATAGCGTTTCATCCACAATTCTGACGATCACATCCGCAGGAAGATCATCACCCAATAAAGTTAATGCAACCGCCGAGGCGATCTCGCGGAAATTCAGAACGTGAATATTATCAAAGAATCGTTGCGGCATCTGCGGGATATCTTCAGGCATATATAATCCTTTGTCCTTTGGAAGTCCCTGTAATACAGCTGTTCTAAGGTCAACGGGTTCAACTTTATGGTTCGTGCTAAAATATTTCATAATTATAGGTCTATAGGTTTTGGGTCTAAAGGTTTATAGGTCATCATTTATAATTTATAGTTTATCATTCACATTTTCAATATTTCGTATTAAGTTATTGTCGAATTAATTTAAGGAATTTTATATGAAACGCTTTACCGGAATCCTTGTTTTTGTCGCTTTGATCCTCGTTGTTTTCTCTTGTTCTACCGGTTATACTTCCGCCGATGGAACAGATCTTGATAAATATCTCTCACCGGAAAGTTTGCAGGTTCTTACCCAAAATCCCGATTCCACGATCTGGATCATTGACGTTCGTCCCGAGAATGCTTACAATAACGGCCACATCCCAACGGCTAAGAGCTATCCCTCTGGAGATATCATGGACCGTTTGAATGAACTTCCTAAGACCCAGAATCTTATTTTCTACTGCGAGACCGGCGGTCGTGCACAGATGGTTATCAATAATCTCGAAGACAAAGGCTATACCCGCATGTTCAATTGGGGCGGCTACACCCGCTGGCCTTATGATTTGGTTACTGAATAATATCCAAAAGGTAGGTGCAGGCCCATGTGTCTGCACTCTTCATCAATAGGCGGACACTTGGGTCCACCACTGCACATATCAAATAACTTTTATAATTAGGGACGGTCGAGAGCGTCCCCTACTTTTTACTTAACTTTAATCTTTCGCCTTTAGTCTTTTGTCTTTCCTTTAATCTTTCGCCTTTAATCTTTAATCTTCTCTAAAGGAGCTCTGCTCCTTTGCTGTTCACTTTCGAAACATATATCTCATTTTCAATTTGCGCATCGGCATAAATTTTTCCCATACTGACTGCTACTTCTTCTGCTGAAGTTTTACCTTTGCATAGTGCAAATATTGTCGGACCTGAGCCGGAAATTCCGCAGGCCAAAGCACCTGCCTCAAGAGCGGCGGCTTTTACCGCATCAAAATGCGGGAGAAGTGTCTTCCTGGCCGGTTCGGCGATCAGATCCACCATGGAACGCGAGATCAAATCCCAATCGTTTGTATGTAAAGCATGAACAAAAGCGGCCAGATGTGCGCTTTGTTTTACGGCAATAGAACGCGGCAAGGTTTCAGGCACGACGGCGCGCGCATCGCGTGTGGCGACCGCCACATCGGGATGCACGACGGCACAGTATAATTGTTTCGGATAGGGCAAGGAGATAATATCGAGGGGATCATGGGAACGGATGAGGGTAATACCGCCCAGCAGTGCCGGCGCCACGTTGTCAACGTGGGGCGCGCCGCAAGCCAATTTTTCACCTTCCATGGCAAAGGGGATCAATTCCTCGCGGGTAAATGGCTTTCCAAGATATTCATTTGCCGCAACAGCCGCCGCGACCGATGAAGATGCCGATGAACCCATTCCACTCTGCAAGGGCAAACCTTTCAACAAGCGGATAGCCAGAGCATCATCCCGACCCAATGCATCAAGCATGGATTGAACAACCACACCGACTACATTTTTTTCGGTTTCAACGGGTAATTCTCCGTTATCGCCTTGAAGTTCTATCAGCGTGGCACCGGGTTTCGTACCGGCTTCTATGATGACGATATCACCCGGACGCTCCAGAGCGAGTCCGAGACAATCAAAGCCAACAGATACATTTCCAATACTTGCCGGAGCAAATGCTGAGATAATTTTAGTCTTCATAGTAACCTTTTGCTACAAGGAGTTCGGCATTTAATATCGCTCCCCCTGCGGCACCGCGAACGGTGTTATGCGATAGAACCGTAAATTTATAATCCAAGATCGTACATTCACGCAAACGACCAATACTTACAGCCATTCCTTTGCCAAGATCGCGATGTAAACGAGGCTGTGGATAGCGTGGATCATCAAAATAATAGATCGGTGGCTGCGGAGCAAAAGGAAGGTTGAGTTCTTGCGGTTCAGATCGATATTCTTCCCATACTTTTATTATGTCTTCTTTTTTAGCCGATTTTTTGAACGAAATATTTACAGATTCCATATGCCCGTTCATCACGGGAACACGATTACATTGAGCGCTGAGTGTCAGATTGGAAAAATCGACTTTATTGTCTTTTAATTTTCCCAGGATCTTCAAAGTCTCGATCTGCATTTTATCTTCTTCACCGCCAATATAGGGGATCATATTGTCAATAATATCCAGACTGGAAACACCCGGATAACCAGCACCCGATAGAGCTTGCATGGTCACAACGGACACTTTATCTATTCCAAAAGCATCATCAAGCGGTTTTAATGCCATAACCAGTCCGGTTGTGGAACAATTGGGATTCGTGACGATCTTGCCTTTAGTTTTTTGTTTTTCGATCAAAGACAGGTGATCCGGATTCACATCGGGGACCAATAATGGCACATCCTCAGACATGCGGTGATTCTTTGCGTTTGAAATGACAATATATCCGGCTTCTGCGAAGGATTCTTCAATGGACCCTGCAACCGCTGCATCCAATCCACTGAAAACGATCTTGCACGGTAGGTTCGGTTCACATTCCGATACCACCATATTAGCAATACGTGCTGGAATGGCCGTTTGCTGGAACCAATTGGCTGCATGTTTATATAGTTTTCCCGCGGAACGCTCTGAAGCACCCAAAGCGGTGATCTTGAACCAGGGATGATCTTGCAACAATTCAATGAATTTCTGTCCAACACTGCCGGTAGCGCCGAGAATACCAACTGGGATTTTATCTTTTAATTGTTTCATTTCTTTATTTCCTTCTGATCAATTTATTTTTTGTTTCGTTTCAATGCAAGTATATGGTGTAAGGTGTAAAGGTGTAAAGGTGTAAAGGTGTAAGGTGTAAGGTGTAAAGGTGTAAAGTGTACGTCTTCAAAGTTAATTGGACAAATTTCATAGTAAGTTAAGAGATACATTTTAGTTTACCAAGTTTATAATCTGAGCATGATTCTGACGGCTCAGATTTTGTTTTCTGCGTGTTTTTATT
>Ga0208904_1000397_pt1 | contig 37723 bp, 48 predicted proteins | sample AntAceMetag02UKB_FD_184774 | JGI IMG/M metagenome (GOLD analysis project Ga0208904, IMG submission 184774) | Saline lake microbial communities from Ace Lake, Antarctica - Antarctic Ace Lake Metagenome 02UKB (SPAdes) (version 2) | ecosystem: Environmental > Aquatic > Non-marine Saline and...
TGATGTTTTCAACTGTTTCTTTGGAGCTCTCTTTTTTACTGTTCGTTTTTTCTTCAATTTCTGTTCTTTTGCTTCCATCTGAGTTTTCAATAATAACTGTTCTTTTGTTTTTATTAAGTTCATAATTAGATTTTTCCAACGTAACAACTTGCTTTTCAAGATCTTCAATAGTTTTTTTATCAATTTCATTTGTTACCTCAATTTGTTTAATTATAGTTTTAGAAGGATAAAAAATAATGCAAACGATACAACCAACACAAAAAGACACAAAATATCTAAAATATACATTTTTTAAAGCCTCTTTAAGATTTATCATTAAGCTTTTTATCCAATACATTTATTCCAAAAGTAGCTGTTATAGTCATACTTGCTAGTATAACATAATTTGATTCATTGATTTTGTTGAATAATAAAAGAATTGTAAAGAGAGAAAAAGCTATAACTCCAAACCAGAATTTTGTACTTTTATATGTTTTCATTCGTCTATCTCAAAATGATAGCAGTCTTGAAAGGGATCGTTTCTAATATCGTTATCTCTGTTCCAGTCAGAACCACTTCTTATTTTAATGTCCATTAAATCAGCAATAGCTTTCATATATCCAATTAATACATAAAATTGTTTTAAATCTTTTTCACTTTCATTATATGGATATGGTCTAATATCAACAGCCATACTTGGATATTTGTTATGTTTTCCTACTGATACTTTGCTAAAACCTTTTTCAAATAATTCTTTTTGTCTATCAAGTGATCTATGACCTTCTATAACACTGAAATCAATCTTTTCAATTGCTTTGTATAGTATTCTATTTAAACGACTATCTATTGTTCTTATCTCACGTAATGATTTTTCTCCAAATCTAGGCATTTTTTCTCCTATGCTGGTTCTAAAAACCCATCTTCTGTTAAAGTGTTTTCTATAATCATATTGTTTCTTGTAAATCTAGTTTCAAGGTCAATTAGTTGAACATAACTTGCTGTTATTTCATCCGATGTTTTTATTCCCTCAGGTATGTTATTAAAGTATTGTTGATTATAAGTTACCTTTTATTGAACCATTTTTAAACCTCCAAGTAATTGTCAATATCTACCTTGTCTAAAGTAGCTTGTTTAGTTTTTGAATTAATTTCAGCTTCTTTACTATCTACAACAATTATTATATTTTTAATATAATCTGTTATCTCTTTCTTTTTAACATCTTTATAAATACCTAGAGCAGCATTTATTTGTTTAAACTCTGGATATAATGAATTTATTTTTTGACTAGCTAATTGTTTGCTTTCTTTGATCTTTTCAGCTTTTAAATGATTAAGTTTTTTATGGCTTAATATTATTAATTTAATTGGCTCAAAATCAATAATTTCTACATCTGATGTTATACTTAACTGATAACCACCATCATTGTATTTTGTATATTGAACTTCACCAAAAGATTCTAATTCTTCTATAATAAGGTTAGATAACTCAGGAATAGACTCATCTTTTAAAATCTTTTTTAAATTATATTGAAATTTTTGCATTTTAATCGTCCTCACTTATTTTAGTTGCTATTAATTTTATAGCCATAGTTGAAATACCAACATCCCACTGATAGGCTGAACTCGAATTTGTGTCCATAACAACAGTTACAGCTTGTCTTTTTGTAATAGCAACTGTGTCAAATACATCAATAGGAATATAGTCTCCAGCAGTACGAGATGAACCCCTTTTGCCTCTTAACAATACGCCATCTATATATATTGCACCCCAACAATAATAGGCGTTAGTAGTTGCTTTAAGCCAAAAAGAATCAAAAACTAAATCCCATGTTCCAGCATCTAATACTAATGAAAACAATAATGTCTCTGAACTTGATATAAATGTACCATTTGCAATATTACTATTTACCGATCTTATGTTATTAACAGGTTTTTCATCATAAGCACTAAACTTTCTATTATCAATTACACCTTGACCATCAATTAATCTACTCGGTTCTGGATTTATACGCCATTGATCAGGATTATAAATAGGACAATGATAATCTAAAGCTGAAAATCCCATATTTCCATTACCACCATCTTGTTCACTCTCTATATTATGTAGTCCTTCGGTACCTAGATCCGCATAGTTTGCCCCATCATATATCCAACCATGATGATTTACATTAGCAGGATTAAATGTTTGGGCAGCAGCACCATCTATAGACAAACCTAAGTTATCGGCAGCACTAACATAGTAAACCCAGTTTCTAATTTTATCACTTCCATATATTTCTTGTTCTACTGTATCATTATTTGTTGAGGAATAAATATTCCTACCACTAGGAAAACCAGAAGCAACTGATGCTTGATAGGTAAATGCTCCTGTGTATACAGACTCTCTTACATTAGATTTTCTAATAACACCTTGATCTATAGCTCCATTATAAGCAGCTAATTCTAATGTTGGCAAACTTGTTAAAACTTGATCAGCTAAAACATAATTATAAGTATGATAATCATAGTTTTCTGTTAGAGCTGGTTGTTTTGGTAGGTAGGTTATAAAATTATATACACCAATATTCCATGTTGCTGCTGCTGTTCTTATTACTTTAAAAACATGATCTCCTAGAGGTAAATCTGAACATATTTTAGTAATCCTTCTAGTTAGATCACCAGCAGTTTCAACAAAAATTTTAACTCCATCTATATAGAAATCATAAGTATCAGCTCCACCACTTGCATCATCCTCCCTATCAATATCTAATCCGACTCCATAAAAAGTATGCTCTATAAAAGCCCCGTTTGCACTTGTTTTTAAAGAACCAGTTGCTATAACATCATTTGCAACCAAAGTACTCGAACCATCATCCATAGTAAAGGCTCTATCTGATGCAGACCTTAAACTTGTAAAATCATCAGATAATTGATTTCCAAAATCTCTAAAATGTAACCATCTATCTCTACTTACTCTTTTATTATTTTTTGAATCCCAACCTATTCTTCTTTGTAAAGGTTCTTCATTTGAGTGATCTGCATTAACACCTATTTTTGCATATAGTTCAATTGTAATTGCTGATTGATCTGCAATTACAACACCAGTAGTTCCATCAGGTTCAAATTGTTTATTTCCAGCAAATAAAGTAGTATCTGCAACACCATCATAATCATTAGCAAGTGTTAAATTATTTGCATCAGCAGCAGCAGTTGGAACTAGTAATAAAGATTTATCTGTGTCAGCAGTTATTTTTAATCTTGAAATATTACCTTGAGAATTTGCAAAAAACTTTGAGCTATCTGTTAAACCAGAAATTGAATCACTAGCAGCAGCATTATATTCAGCAACACCAGCTTGTTCATCCTTTTCAGGTTCTTGTTTTTCATTCTGCCAAGTTCCAGATTTATCAATATAATATCCTACAAATCCACCTTTTGAACCAACTATTCCTTCAGCTATATTCAAACTACTTGCACCAACTTGTGCAGCAATAGAAACTTCTTTACCTTGAATATTCATTTTTCCACTTGTAACTGCTATTTCTTGAGTAGCAGCTGTTAGCTCATTTACTAATTCAATACCATAAATAACTAAATTTTGTGTTCCACTTCCATCTGTTCCATTTTCAACTTTAACAGTATGAATTCCTTGAGCAGGGGTGTTTAAATCAAGTTTTTGAGTTTGATTTGTAGCATAATTATTATCGTTTAAAACATCATTACCCTGTTGGTTTAAATCATTAGTTGTATCTGTTCCACCTGTTGGGTCATCTGCTGTGAAACCATCTAAATATATAATATTATCTGTATTTCTAATAGTAGCATCTTCAATTAAACTCAAAACACATGCTTCATTAAAAATTTCAGTAAACAAGAAATAATCAGTACTGACTGAAGTTTGAATTCTAATACCTGCATCATTTGCAGAATCTACTTCCCAACTACCATACAAACCAATCCAAAGAATAGGTTTACCAGTTCTAGCATCAATAGGATGAAAACCTTGTAATCCATCACTATCATATGAAGGCATATTATCACCTTTTTCTATAGCAACTATACCAGCAAACATATATCTGTTTTTCCCATATCTAGGTTTTAAATCATCAAAGAAATATCCAAAAGGATTTACTGCATCACTAGAAGCATAACTAGTATTTGTAGTTGGTTCAACTACAAAATTGTTTCTATTATCTAAAGTAAATGGATTATAAATACTTAATAGTTTAAACTTGTCTGAACTAAGATCATAAATAATAATGATATAATCATCGGTTGAAACTTCACCACCACTAAAAGCAACTTCATTTATATTAACAAGATCTTTTGCTCCTAAACTATTTATATTAATAGTTGAAGATGATGTGTTGCTTGCGTTTATTTTGCAAGTGAATTTCATTCCATCCTGTAAAGCTGCTATTCCTAACCGTGGTGTAACAGCTGTTAATACATAAGTATTTGCAACTCCTGAACAAGTATAAAAATCACCACCTGAACTAAAAGCACTTAATGCTTTACTTGTTTGCTCTCTATCTGTTGAGCTTAATGTTTGACCTGAACCCAAGATTGCGTTGTTATTTTCGTTTTGAAAACCGTTCAAGTCGTCAGCGTCGCATGTTGGTGCTGAATTATCTATCCAAGTCTTATTTGATGAACTCATATTTAAAAGCTCCTTTTTTTTATATTATATCATTTTATTATGCACTGGTATCAATTAATAATAATCCTACATTTATAGGTAATAATAGTTCATAAAAACTTGTTAAGTAATCTAAATTAGTTACACTTAAATCAGCCCGTATTATTACAAGAAAATAGGCGTCTGGTTCTGCTAATGGATAAAAAGGAACATCATAAGGAGGATAACGAACAGTTGTTGCTGTTTGAACTACAATATCATAACCTAAATTAATAGCTAATGCTCTAAAATCATCTATATTTAAAAGATTTAAACCACCTTTTTTTAGTAAAATGTTTTGTCGTCGCTCTGCTAATGTATCAGCAACATCTATAACAGAATCAGGAATTCCAAATTCTTGTTCCCATCTTGTAATTAAATCAACAGTTGTTTCTATTCCTAGTTCTAATATTACATCGTTTATATCATCTGCTAAGATAACATAATACATTGCGATAGCTTTCCAAAACTTATATGTATTTGTATCAATGTCGTTCTTATCTCGCATTACATAGCCAAGAGGTAATAAACTTAATAGTCGTTTTGTATGTTCAGCTAAACTTGACATTATGTGAAACTCACTGTTCCAAGAGTTGGTAACTCACTACTTGAAGGAACAATATCGCCGCTTGGTGTTGTTAATGTGAAACTTGTTAATCTTTTTAAACTTTGAGGATCTATTGTGTTGATAATAATACCTTTGTAAACATCTTCTGTTATTGTTTCTCCAACTTCTGCAATATCTTCAAAGTAGGCTTCAATATTAGCTTCAATAGCGGTTCTCATTGTTGTTGTATCTGGTGCTATTGCACTAAAAGTAAAATCTGTTTCTTTTGCTGTTGGTGCAAGAATAAATATTACTGAGTAATCAGTATTGATAGGTAAATAAGGAGTAAAGAAACTTTTTGCTAGTGCTATCTCTGTAGCTGATGGTATTTCATTGTTTGCTTTTACTAAATATATTGTTGCTTGTCCAACACTTGGAGTAACTCTTTGTATAAAAACACGATCTACAAAATTTAATTCTCTTAATGTTGTTTCTACTTGAGCTTCATTAAAAAATGATGCTGGATTCTTTTTCTTTTGTTGTAGTCTTGCTCTTAACTCCTCAGTAGTTTCTATATCTTGACCGCCTGTTATACCATCATAAGTTACTACAGCGTCATTATCTGCTCCAACTATTGATTCATTTAAAGTTAATATCTCGCCTGAATTTCTGTTATAAGTTTCTCCAAAACTATCACTTGTTACATTTACTACAGCATTGACATAAGTTGCAGAGGCGCTTGATGTTGATGAACCTACATTTTCAATTGTTATATTAAAACCAGATGCGCTATCAACTTCAACAACATAAGTTCCATCTATACCGCTTGGTGTTGCTCCTGAGATTACAACTGATTGTCCATTACCTAAATTATGATCTTCAGTAAAAGCAACAGCGCAATCTGTATCATCATAAGTCAATGTTACAATTTTTGTTTTTGAAGTTATGTCCGTATCACCTTCACTTGTATATATTAAACCGTTAAATGTTAGATCTGTATCATCGTCAATTGTCGTTCCAGCTGTTCCTTCAACGCTGATAGTTCCGCTTGCTGCGGTTGCTGGTAATAAAGTCAATCCATAATCAGATGCCTCTCTTATTAATGAATCCTCATCACTAGTTGCATCAAAACATTGATCTAGTAAGTACTCTATTTGCTTATAAACATCCCAAATTCTACCAGCAAAGGCGGATAATACGGCTTTTGTAAGAGAATTTTTCTTGAATGGATTACTTTTATTTATTAGATTTTTTACATCATTAGCTAGTTTTGTATAAATTGAACTTATTGTACTTGGAATATTTAAAGACATTTATAATTCCTTCCTTAGTAAGTAGTGTTTAAATATAAGTCGAACACTTTTCCTTCAATTATACCATTAACTTTCGTAATACTTATATCTAATTTTATACCGTTCGATGTAAAGCTTGCAACAGTCTGAATATCAATAGCTAGTTCATCATCTATCAACCATTGTAGGGATTCATTACAATATTCTATTCCTTGATTTAACTTGTCTTGTGTTTTTCTACCACCTACAAGCCATAGTTTACTAAATTTCATATCGGTTATATCTATAGCCCAATAACCAGATCTTTTATTAATTAATGGTACTTCTGATTCATCAGCTCTTTCATCACAAAACAAACTCATTAATATTGCTGTATCTAATCCCTCATCTTGAATAAAATCGCCATCTGATCCAAAATCAAAGTCGTACTTCCCATTTACTAAACTTAATTTAATATCGCCACTTGACATTTAAAACCTCCTAAGCTGGTTCGCCTGATTCACCGCTAACAGCGTCACCACCTGCTGCATAAGTTCCAGCAACGTGTTTATGTGTTTCTAGATCTTTTCCGCCAGCAACAACAGTTCCACCGCCTACCGCTCCACTTGCTGTAACTGCTCCGGCTACTACTGTTGGAGTTGTAACTGTTCCAGTTGCCGTAATACTTCCATTTACTGTTGCGTTTCCATTAATAACTGTATCGCAATTTATAGTTACTGATGCAGCGTTTACTATTGCGTTACCTGTTATATCCAGTGTAATATCTTTTTTTCCTGTAATAGTTATATTTCCATCTTTATCAAATTTTATTATTGAACCTATTTCAAAATTACCAACCTCAACTTCGTTTTCTTTTAAATCTTTGGTCCTATTTTTAATAGATAAAGGAATTATTATTCTGTTTGCTTCGTCGTTATTAAATGTTAATAAAATAGCTGGTGAATCTTTTTTCGGTGATGTATGTATTCCGTATTGATTACCGACTACAGCGTCAACAGTCTTGTCTAAATAGGTTATTTGAACCACAGGATATAGTTTATCGTCTCGCATTGCTTCTGTTGTTTTGCTTAACTTATTCATTTTTAAAGCCCTAACTGTGCAAGAATATTATCCGTTTTATCAAATGATGATGTAATTGCATCTTGTTGTTGTTGTAATGTATATGAATCTTTATTAACAAGTTCTATATCTGTAAAAGAACCCTCTAAACTTTTTATATATCTACATGATTTAATCAATAATGTTGCACTAATTCCAACTATATCATCTTGAACAGTAATTAAATTGTTAGGTTTTATTAATTCTGTTTTATTATCGTCTAAATAATATCCTCTTATTCTACATTTATAAAAAAATCCTCTTGTACGTCTAATGTTTGATTCCCATTTTGCTCTATCATTGTTTGTTTGAACATCACCTGATATTGTTGAATTAATTACTATTGTTCTAGAGGTTCTTATATTTGTATCTTGTGTTGATCCTTTTTTCTTTTCTTTTTCTTTATCTAATATCTGACTTAATATATTTCCTTGACTATAAATTATATAATTATTAAATCTTTGTTCGTCACTGTCGTTAAAACTTGCTCTTAATATGTTATTCTTTTTATCATCACTTCCATTTAACAACATTAAATTATATTCATTAGTTCCTGCTTTTGTTAATACAATGTTACCTTCAATATCTGTTGTTAATAATAATTGTCTTAATCTGCAACATTGATCTATGAATTCAAAGGCGTTTGCTCCTACTTCTGCACTAATTAATTCATTTTTACTAAAATCTGCAACTGTTTCATTTAATGTTACTGTTATTCCAGTTACATTATTTACTTTTAAAACTTTTTCTATTATTGATTTTATTCCTATTTTATCTTTAAAATCTACTTGCTCTTTTATACTACTGTCAACTATGTCTTGAGTTATATCTCTACCTCTGATTGATATATTATGGTCCTCAGAGCTATATTTACCGCTTAAAGTATTTATATATCCTGTGATTATCTTTTTACCATCTATGTATATTATAGCTTTTTGACCTTTACTAAATGGGAAGTTTTGTCTTTTAGTATTAGATGCTATAAATTCAAATTCTCCTAAAAAACTTTCAATATCTCTAAATACATTTATACTTGTAAAGTTTTGATATAAATTTCCATTTACTTCTAATGTGATAAAGTCATTCATTTACAATCATAGCCTCTATAGTTATAAAAGCTGGATCTTTAGGTTTATTAAGATCAAACAAAGTATCGTATTTTGTAATATCGCCATAATAATCATAAGCTAGTAATAAAATACTTGTAGGTTTTATTGATATTGTACTTACTTCTGCCAACTCTAAACTATCTAAATATGTTAATGTGTCATTTCTTAAATCTTCTAAAGAATTTAATATATCATTATCAAGATCTTCTTTTATAGACTCATATTGGTCTTCAAGTTCGTTTCTTACTGTTTCTAAATCGTCATTGTTTGTATAATCAATTTCACTTGATGTTGCGTATGCTAAACCTAATGAATTACTTAGCATTGCATTTGTAATATTTTTTCTTACATCGTTTCTTTCAACACGCTGTAAAGTAGTTTGTGGAATTGGTTTATAAGTACTACCAAAATCATAAAATTGTTTTAATATTCTTATCTGTTCCCTATTGTCTGATGAAATAAAATTTAATGTATTAAATAAGTTTTTCATTGATGCACCGAGCAAACTAGGTGCTTGAGAATATGTGTTTATTTGACTTCTAAAATTAATAATTTCATCGTTAAGTTGATTTGTTTTATCTGCTAATTTGTATGTTAATCCTATAGACTTATCAAAAGTATCTGCAACATCATTTAACGTTTCAGATGAAAATATTGCATTATCATCATATTCATTTGTTAAAACATCAGTTCCATCACTTACAGCGTCTAATAATGCATCAAGTTTTCTTAATATAAAAGGTTTTGTATTGGTTGATGTTGTTGGATATGGTTGTTTACTTGATTTTTGAAAAGTTACAGAAAATTTGGCAATACCTAAACTTGTATCATTTTCAACAAGTCTTGCACTAACTACACTACAATTAACTTGACCTTGATATGGATGAATCAATATTCCTGCGCTTGGTTCTTCTAACTTATTTTTTAATCTTTTTCTTTTCTCAATATACCCATTACCATTTATATAAATATCCAGTTCAAATTGATCTTCAGATAGTCCTAAAAATTCAACTTCTGTTTTATTAGTATCAGGGTAATTATGCGTTACTGTCTTTTGTCCAAACGTAATGCTTGAGTTACTTACTAAAAAACTAACACCCTTATATTTTGCTTCTCTTAATCTTCCAATTAAAGCTAACATTATCTAACACCTGCCATATTTAAGCCTAGAATCATTCCTGTGCCTTGTGTTTCGCTTGATACTTTACTTACTGTTCCTTTTGGAGCATTAAGATTAACATTTACATCTGCAGACATGCTTTGATTCATTGATTGAATATTTTTATTCATTTGAGGTTGTACTAGTTCAGGGCTTCCAACTATTTTTTCGCCTAAAAATTTAGCTCCCATATCCATAATTTTAAAAGCCATTCCTAATCCTGGTATTACTTCAATTAAAGCGCCAACTCTATCTATCATTTTGTTTATATAATCAATAAAACCATCAAAATATATAAATGCTCCTGTTATCGCTGTCACTGTTGCTGCTATTGCAAAAGATATTAATAATATATTAGTTCCTAAAAATGCGGCTATTCCTGCAACTGTTGCAAATGCTAAAGCTATAGGTGAGATTATTGCAGCAAGTGCAATTAAACCAACATATAGTTTTTTGTTTTTCATATCTAAGCTATTAAACCATTTGTAAAGTATTATAACTTTTTCAGCTAATATTTTTATATACGGAGCTAATACCTGACCTATTTCTATTCCGATTAAAAACAAACTTCCTTTTAATTGTAAAATACTTTGATCTAATGTGTCTTGTTGTCTTTTATAAGCGTCAGTTAGTCCTGTACCGTTCTTAATATCTTTATTTATCATTTTAACAGTATCGTCCATCAACTTCAAAGACTCGTCTGTAAGAGTCAATGCACCTTTTAAAGCTCTGATGTTTGGTATAGCCATTGCCAAAGCATCTTCATGCTCTACCATTGCTCCTCTTAATTGTTTTAAAACACCAGCAAATCCTTTTGTTTTAACAGCTGTTACGCCTGTTTCAATTCCTAAAGCACTTAAAATTAATTTTGATTGTTTTCCAGGATTAACAACAGCTTTTAAAATTGCGTTCATACTTACTGCGGCTTCCTCGGTATTAGTTAATGCATTAGTTAAAACTGATAATGTAGATAACATTTCTTGGAAACTCATTCCAGCTGCTTTTGAAATACCTGAAACTTTACCAACGTTTTGAGCTAAATCTTGAACTGTTGTTGTACCAACTTTTTGAGCTGTAAATAATGCGTTTGTTATTTCGTAAGCATCTGATGTTTCACGACCGTAGACATTCATTATCTTTGCAATACCACGAACAGAAACTGACAACTCAGCTGCTCCGCCCTTTGCTAATACTTGAGCCTCCTTAAATGCTTTTAAAGATGCGTCACTCAATCCTAGAGCTGAAATTGTATCAAATAACGCCTTGTTACTTTCATCAATTCCAAAACCTGCAGCAATCGCACCTTTTGATAATTTTTCTAATTCACCACCATATTTTTTAATCTGGTCTAAACTTAATAATGATTGAACGTTAACAACACCTTTTTCAAACTTACTAAAAGCGTATGCACTACCTGTCAAGGCTGTTGCTGCAACTAAAGACATTGCCCGTGTTTGACTTGCAAATGATCGCAATCCTGCCGCTGTTTTTCTCATTGTTGCTTCGAAAGTCTTTACTTTTTTATCAGCACCACCAACGCCTTTTTGAAAATCTTTTAAACCTCGTTTCATACTAGCAAGACTGTTGCTTATATTATCGACAGATTCAAAAACATATTTTAAGGAATAATTGTCAGCCATTTTGCTTTTCCTTTTATTTCTGAATAATAATATTTGTTGTGTCTCTGAGTTCTATAAACTCAGGAATATTTAAGTCTTCTAAATATTCCATCGTCAATCCTCCACCAAAGTATTTAATTAATAAAAGTTTTTCTTTTAAAAATTCGACTACATACTTCGGTTGCATTCCAAAAAATGCTTTATATACAATCCCAATATATTTTTTATATCTGCCATAGTTAAATCTTGATAATGTGTTGATTGCATATCCTCTGTATCGATTAAACAACTTATCCTTTTTGGATTTTTATTACATGTTAATATTTTACCTAACATTTCATAACACTTTTCCATGTTTGCGTTATTTTTTTGCATCATATCAACTAAATCCATAGGATCAACTTTTGTTTCTTTTTCGTCAGGTCTACCTAGTTTTTCAATTGTTTTAATCATGTTTTCATTTAAGTTACTTAACATTTCACTACTGTGAGTTTCTGCAAACTTTTTTGCCTTATTATATTCAGTATCAATAAAACTAAAAAAGTTATAAACATTATTTCTTGGTGCAAAGACTTCTATACTTACAGCTTCTATAAAATTACCGCCCTTGCTAATTTCAACTGGTTCTAGTAAATCATAAATAAAGCTTTTTTCATGTTTTATAATCATATAATCCTACCTTGGTAATGGTTTTCCTTCAAATTCTACTTCAATAACTCCGTCGTTACTGTCTGGAAATTTAGGTTCGTTGATAACACTCATTTGTTCGTATGTTTCATAAGTACTTGACGCAATGTATCTTATTGTGTTAGCTCCTATATTTAATTTCCATGAATCAACGTCATTAGTTGAAACTGATGTTGGAATTATAGAACACTTAAACATACTTTTAGCTGTTTCTACATTGTTACTGTGAACAACATCAAGGTTTCCGTTTCCGCTTGATTGTGTTCGCACATTTATTTCACCACGTCCAAAAGCCCTATCAACGCTATTTGGAACAACCGCAACTACTTTATCATTTATTATGACTTGTCCATCTACTAATGCTTCCATTAAAATATCCTCCTATTAAATATTATTACCAAAATCAGTTTTTAAAGTTGCTATAATTTCTCTTAACTGAACAACTATAGGTAAATTAGAACTACTTGTAATTCTACCAAGTATCGTACTAACTGTTACAGTTAAATTATTTATAAAATATTCAACCGCTGCTTTACTGTTTGGTAATAATGCAACTGCTGCAAGTGCTAAATAATACTGTTGCATTTTAGAAATATAAACTGCTTCGTTTACCATGCTATATCCTCTTACAATATCTCCAGTGGTTAAACGACTTTGAACAAAATCAGATTTCAAGTTATTAAACATATATTCAGCGCTTGCGCTCATTGTATCTACAGTGTTTAAGAACTTCCATGTTACATCTACATTACCAGCCGTATCTGTTTTATAAGTTGTTACTATTTCATTTAATATAATTGCGTTTGAAGCTGTATTGTTTCCCATTATACAACCACCTTTTCCAAGTAATAATTCAACCTGTGCGTCTGTCCATCCTTTGCCCTCTGGTTGAATTGGTGAACCACTTACAGGAGTATTGAAATAAGGTAGACTTGCAATATGTTTTCCGCCTAATGCGTCATTTGTTCCTGCAACATTGGCAGGAGTTATATTAACAATGTTTGCATTTTCTGTTAATCTCAAAGCTCTGATTGTTGCTACTCTTGCAGCTGCAACATAATCAAGTTCTAGATCTTCACCACCATCAAATAAATCAACCGCTGTTTCTTTATTACAGTAATAAACTAATGATTGAGAGTTTAAAGCATCTAAAACAATCGCTAAATCAGCATAGCTGTCTGTATTTTTAAGAATTGCAACACCATCTTTTATAGCATTTGCAACATTAAATCTTGTATCTAAGAAATCAGTTGCTAAGTCAGTTCCATATTCTACAGGATAAGACATTGATTGGTATCTAATCTTATCTACTACATCTAGTAAATCTGTTAATGTTGGATCTGTTGCACCTGTGTTGCTACTTACTGGACTTAATGTAAATTGAATATTGCTAAAGAAATAATCAGTACTAACTTTAGTTAATCCATCTAGTTTTATTGTTGCTTTATTATTTAATGTTCCACCATTTACAAACTCTATTGTTACAACACCAGCGCCATCATCACTAGCTGTCAAAGGTAAATCTAATAAATTGATTGATGCCACTATCGCAGGAGCTATACTTGTTGATAAATCATCACCAGTTGTAATATCAATATCAATTTCTTCACCACAAAGATTCAAGGTAACAGTTCCAGTTTTGTTTGCTGTGTCGTCACCTCCAGAAGCTGCAAGTGTTATAGTTGCGCTTGCTTTTGTTGCTCCGCCAGCATCTTCTAAAGCTATAACGTCAATCCTTGGTAAATATGGACTTGGTGCTTGTTCTAGTTCATCAAACATAGCCCTTAATGTGGTACTTAGTGAAGAGTTTTTACCAAAAAGATCTAATATTTGAGACTCTTCAAGACTTGTATATAATGTTTTTTCAATTGCTGTTCCTGATGATGCTTTTTGACCAATTATTAATATTTTTTGTGAATCTAATCCAACAGGTAGTCCTGCAGATTGTTTTGTTATACTTACATAAGGTTGCTTAATACGACTCATAATTATTCCTCCATGTTTATTAATTAACTAAATTATATCACAACAAGTTATCTTGAATTGATTTTTTTTCATCTTCGTAATCATCATAAGACAATTTAAAACCAGCAACAAAACTTTTAAATGCTCTTGTTTCTCCTATATCTAAACAATCATCGCTTTCAATATTAAAGACAGTTTCAAAGTCAAATCTATGAACATAATAAGCTTTATTATATGATTCTCCTGAATCGCTTAAATAAACACATAGAAATTTATTTGAACTAAAAAAACCACTATCAAATAAAGCTCCTTGCAAGCTCTTTACTAGATAAGGCCTTAATGTAAATAATTCATTTATTGCGTCTCTTGGTGTTGTTTTAGTATGTGTTGGAAGGACCATATAAACACTAAAGTCTTGAGTAACTTCAATATGTAGATCTTCTCCATAACCTTTTCTATTAAAACTATCACTATATGTAAATCTGCTTTTACTTGCTTTTGTATCTCCTATTGTTACAAACATTGTATTCTTAGTTAATTTAATTGATTTGTTTTCAAGTAGATCAACAATATCTTGGTCACTACTAACGCCAGTTATTCTAATATTACTTTGTACAGTTCCGCTTGCACTCACAGGCTCTAATGTGTAATCAGACTCATAAGTAAATGATGTATCACTTGTCCATACTACATTTTTACGTCCACTTAAATTATAAGCTTCTAAAATGTAATAACTTCCTGTTGGTGCGCTACTGCTTTCGATTGTTATTTGATTTAGTTCTGGAACTTCTGTTAAAACATAATCGCCTTCAAAGTCACCTTCAAAAGTAACTTCTTTAACAACTCCAACTTCGCTTTCTATCTCGCTGTAAGTTATATCATGCTCTTGTTCTAGTTCAACAATATAAGTTCCTGATGTATCTCCTGCGCTTGCACTAACTGCATTATTTTTAACGTATACCTCACGAATATTAACAACAGTATCTTTTTCTATTTCTGTATCTACTTCTACCGTTATAGTTGTTCCGGAGATACTAACACTATCGACATTTGCAAAGTCGTTAAAACTATCTGTATACTTTGTAATTTGACTACTTATTTGACTTATTACATCTTCTAATTTTGCCAATTTTACGCCCTCTTTACAGCTTGATTTAATCTTGTTCTTAAAATGTTGTGTTGTTTTGATTCTGTTTTATTAACTATATAATCAACTAGCAATCTGTTTCTATTCTCTAAATATACAGCATATGGAGCGGTATCTTTAATACCAAACCACATTTTTTTATAACTAAATACTTTAAAGTTAACCGATTTCCTTAAATTTCCCGTACGTCTTTGAGGGAATTCACCAGCTGCAGAAGATCGAAAATTTCTACTCTTTATTCTAAACACTTTACCGCTTCTTTTTCCACGCCTTAGACCTTTTTGTAATTCTGTTTTTAATAATCTACCTATTTCAAAATATGCTTTTTCAACTTCATAAAATATTTCATTATCAAGTCTTTCTAATTTTATCATTACTCTTTTATTTTTTGGATCTGATTTAATCAAGACTCACTTCCATCAAGATCATCTTCGCCAGTTAAACGACAATAAACTTTTTGGTAATCACCTTCGTTTACTGATTCTACACTTAGTATTCTGTAGTTATTATTATTATAATTAATCCAGTGTTCGCTTGTAAGAGTTGATATAGTTCTCATTATCCATATATGACTTGGTACTTTATTTATATTAATACCATTAAATTTTTGCAATCCGCTTTTTGTAGTAACATCAGCCCACCTTGTCCATACAACTGTAAAACTATATTGTGTTTCATCGTGTCTAAAAACAACTTCTCTTGTGCTTATAGTTATACGTTTTGATAAACCACCTATACATGCTTTAGGTTTTTTAGATGATAATATTTTTCTACAACTCATAATCAAATATATCCATTTGCATCTACTATTTTATTGAATGAATAAATTAATTTGCTAGTAGCTGGTAATGTTTCTAAAATATATGTTTGATTTGAATAATCTATATCGCAATCACCTCTATTTTCATACATAAAAGCAACATGCACCTTAATTGCGTTAATTATATCTGCAGGTATAGAACTTGCTGTATCACCATAACCTGTTTTAAATGTTATTTTTATGGCTTCTGGATGATCGTCATAACTTTCTGGAATTAATATTCTATATATTTTTCCGTATATTCCAAAATTTTGTACTATATAATTATCTGAATCTAATGTCTTATCTACTGAATCTTTTAGATACTCAATACTTATTAAGCTTTGAAACTTGCCTTTTCTAAGTGTTAAATCTCCAATTATACTGTTTCTATAATTTATATAAGTTGTTGTTAATAAATCTCTGTTCATTATTTTTTCGGCTATTGTTACAGCTGCGTTTATAATTGCAGTTATTAAATCATCATCGGTTGTATCTTCAACCTTTAAATAAAGTTTCATGTCTGCTAATGAAATTACATCAGCTGAAACTTTATCACTTTGATAGTAAACATTAGTAAGTAATGACATCTTAAATACCTCAAAAGAATTATATCATATTAAAAAAGCGATAGGAAAATTAATTCCTACCGCCTCTTTATAATTTTAGTCTAACAAGTTTTTAAACTGTTGGACAATGTTTTGCTTTACTCTTGAATGCTATTCCTGCAACGTCCATTGTTGGAGCGCCTGTAGTTCCAAACTTAGCCCTTACATATCGTTTGTAACCAACATAACCTAGATGAATTACTTGTGTTCCTGTTGCACTTGCTGATAGTGTCGCTGTACCTATAACATTAGTTGAGTCTACAGCTTCCTCATCAGTCATTAAAGCTGCGTCGCCTTCATAAAGTGTAACCGTCACAGGTGCGCCTGTTGTAACTTCAAGATTGAAACATAAATCCAAAGATTCATGATCTTGAGTATCAATTGTTTCTCCAGTTACAGATCCTGAAGCTGCTATAGCTTGGACATCAAGACAGCTTTCAATATCTGATCTACTTCTTAAATCGTACATATTATTTCCTCCCTCTTATTCTTGAACTTGTAATAGTTTAAATGCTTCTGCAATACCTACTTGACCAGTAAGATATCTAATCCATGTCATTTCTACTACTGCGCTTGTTTTTCTTGTATAATCATCCCTAATCATCATAAGACCAACAGCGTCAAGTATATAATAACCATAGAAAAAGTTTCCAATTCCTAATGCATATGCTGAAGCTGCAACATTAGGCATAGAAGGAAGGATAACAAAAGGGATTCCAGCGATATTGTTTGGCATACCTTCGCCGCCTATTCTCCATAAGAAATTACCATTTTCGTCTTGTTCTGCTCTTAGATCATAAAGTGTTTTCTGGTTCATGAAAAATCTTGCTTGTGGTAAATAACCATTTTTCAAATTTCCTGGTAATGCTACAACATCAGTTAATGAAAGTGTTTCACTTGTTGCTGTTTCAATTACATTACTAGCTAAAACATCGGCATTTGTTAAAATACCTTCTGGATTTTTAACACCGTTTCCACTTAAGAAGCCTTGACCTTCACCAATAGCGAATGCCATTGCTGCGTCTTTACTCATTTGTTGAATCATATCATAATTTGCAAAATTAATTTGATCCCAAGTGATAGGAGTATTTATGTGTTGTCTATAAGCTGTCATTTGTTCTAGTCTATAACCAGATTGAGAATTAGGAACTGTTTCTAGTTCGCCTTCAAATGTTGCAGTAGGTAAACTTGTTCTGATAGGAACTTCTAATGTTTTTACCTTACTTGAAAATACTCTTGCCAATGGTCTAATTGGATCAAGCTCTTCAACTTCTTCTAAGATCTGAGTGTAAAGCTCAACGGGTACTAAATAGCCACCCTGTGAACCTACATCAGTTCGTAATGTTTTTATCTGTTCAGGTGTAAAAGCTGAGTCGCCTTCTTTTACGTAAAGTTCTAATGCTTTGTAATGATCTCCTGTGAGATACATTTTTTTATCTGTAACACCTTTTGAAGTTTTAATAAGATCAAGTTCTAGTTCCTTGATTCTTGTCATAAGCTCGTCTTGTTTTTTTACATGTTCTGTTGATTTAAGCATATCGTTAAAATCTTCAATTGCTTGTTCTTTTGTTTTAATTTCATTTGCTGCTTTATCTTCTTTTAATAAAGCTTTTTGAAATTCAGCATCTTTTGCTTTTAGATCTGCTTCAATCTTTTTAATTTTAAGTTTAGTTTCTGCTTCTAAAGACTTGAATTTTTCATCATATGTATCTTTATCAGAATTTGATTTTTTAATTTCAGCCTGTAAGTCCGCTAAAATTTTATTCGATTTATCAAGATCTTCTTTTGTTATTTCTGGCATTTTAAACCTCCATTTTTAATTGTTTTACGCCTTGTAAAAATTTATTCAATTCACTATCAATATCGCATTGATTTATTTGTTCATCCCGAACAAATGTTTTTATCTTACTAATTATTATAGCAGATTTTTTATTACTTATTCCAATATTTTTTAAGTACCGTTCTAAGTCTCGTATATTTTTTGATTCTTCTAACTCTTTGTCGAAGTCTTTATAGTCGCTGATAACTGCCTCCGCATTTGCTGGAATTGTTACAAGACTCACTTCATATAGTTTTACTTTTTTAATATAAGTTATATTTGTTTCCCTATCGTATTCATCCATTATTATTGAAAAACCTATGGACATTGTTCTTACAGATCCAACTTCAACTTGTGGTTTAACACGACCTTTTACAAAATCGTCTCCTAAAGGCATTTTAGCTTCTAAATATAGACCTTTTTCGTTTTCATATATTGTTATAAAAACACCTATAGGCTCTGACATTTTGTGCTGCCACAAAAAAATTGGAGTTAATTCTTTTAGACTTTCTTCAAAACAACCTTTAACCATTACCTCTTTTTGTCGATCTACATTTCCAAAAGTTGATCCAAACCCCTTTATTATAAAATATTTATTATCATTTTCAGTAACTTGTTTTGTATCTACAATATCAAATGATACAACTTTATGTTTCATTATTAAGCCTCCATTAAATTAAATATCTATTTCTAAAGTTATTTTAATTTTTTTACCATGTATTCGTCCATGACATGATTTACATAAACCAATTAGATTATATAGATTATTGTTTTTTTTATTATTATCTAAATGATGAACATCTTCTATATCGTTTACTTTACAAATAGCACATTTAATTTGTGAACTATTCTCTTCAAATAATACTTTGTGTACATATTTTTTATTTTTATTATAAACTAAATAACCACCATAATCACTTATACCTGTTTTAAATGTCTTATTGTTTTCGCCTTTATTGCTTTCTGTATAACAAAGATGAGAACAATATTTTTGTAAAACATAATATCTTTTAAATTCTTTTCCACATCTTTTGCATTTATTTATACTTTTTTCTTTTAAATAACTTTTCCAACATTTAGAATTACAAAATTTAAATCTTTTTTCTTTTGCTAGAAAACTTTTTCCACAATATTTACATATTTTTTCATATGCCATAAAAAATAAATCCTCCATAATAATAATATCATAACTTTAACTTAGCACTGTCATAAAGTAACTACAACGACAGTTAACTACGTTTTTAACACTTGCCCCGTGAGCTGTATCGCCTGGAAATTCTAACTGTTCTCCATCTACTAAGAATAAACCATCAACAGGTTGTAATTGTCCATGAGCCGATGCATGAGCTGGTCTTGTACTTCCATCAAGTACAGAGGTCCATCTTTTTCGTGTTGTTTTTCCTTGTCTTTCAAAATCTTTTATAACGCTGTTAGCTGATAACTGTTTTGTTTTTTGTAAAACGTTTTGTGTTTCTGTTACCGCAATAGTGCTTGATCTGTTGTTAAGTCTTTGATTAAAGTTGTCCATTATTAAACTATTCTTTTCGGCTTTTGTTAACTTCAATCCGTTATCACGTATTAGCTTTTCAATCTTTACTTGGCTTCTTATAAAATCGTCTTTAGTTGTTTGTAAAATAGTTGCTGATTGTGTTATTTTCCTTTGCTCTGCATATACTTTCATTTGTTGCTTAACTTCATTAGCTCTAAAGTTAATCTCTTGTTTTGACACTACGCTGTTTATTATTTTATCATTTCTAAAGTAATCAATACCTGTATCTATAGATTGTTTATAACTGGCTTCTAGTATGCTTTCTAATTGTGTTCCAAATAATGCGTCTATATCAATGATTTTTTTTTTAAGCTCTTTACTAGATAAGACTAAAGAATAAGCATCTGTTATTGAATCAAATAGCCTATCTAATTTATTTTCAAGACTAATTTCAATTAGAATTTTATCTTTTAGCTCAACAAATACTTTTTCGTATTCTTCCTGTATTGACTCACTGAATATCATAGATTTCTTTTGCCTTTTCCATGGCTTTATTCTCGTCCATACCTGATTTAATTAAAACATTTACAAATCTTTTTACTTCTGGATTGTTTTGTTTAATATCAGTACCAACTGGAACTAAATTACTTTGTTGATAAAGCAAACTATTTTCTTTGCCTAGTTCACCTTCACCTACCATTAATCTTATCTCGTTGTTAGTGTAAACACCTATATCTTTTTTAGTCTTTACCTCTTCTAACATTCTTTGTTGTAGTACTTCTATACTGGTTGGATCATAGGTTATTATTTCATTAGGTTTCAATACTTTTTTACTTTGGAAAAAACTTGTAAATTTTCTCATTATATCTTTGTATTCTGGCAATACAGCTCTTATATATAAATCATAAATTGATAATTGATAGTTAGAATACTTTTGAGCCTCTTCACTCCATAATGGGCCAGGTATTTGAAAACGACCGTAAATAACTTTTCTTACTGTTGATAATGTTTTTTCATATTCCATATCTTTGTTAGTCATTTGTATAGGTCTGAACTCAATGGTTTTGCCCTGACTAACAAGATATTTACCAGCATTACTACTACCTGTAAAATATGTTCTTATGTCTTGTTTAAACTGGTCAATTGATTCAACTGATGAGTCAACATTAAATACACCATTTAAATTAACTCCATTCATTAACAATGACATGTTGTGATTGTTGCCTTGATTCATTATCTCTAATTCATAAAAAATACTGCTTAATTTACTTCCTGCCATGTAGCCGTCTGTTGTAGAGTAGTTTACAAAATCTCTTACATGTAATAATTCAGTAAAATTATCTGCTGTGTATCTACCCGTTTTTTTATCATAAACATAATTATTATTTAAAAATAGTAATGCATTTGGATTGCTTGCGTTTATATGTATACTCTCGCTTGATCCTGTCATGTTTATTGCTGTAGATGGTTGTAAATATAATTCTGATGGTATAAATTTACTATTCCCTAAAGCAACAATAAAAGCATTTGCAGTTAATAACTTGTATTTAGTTATTGAATCAATAAAGTCACCATAGTCATTCATTGGATTAGGTTTGTGTAATAGTTTTAGTACTTCGTGTTTATAAGAGTATTCTTTACCATCAAATACAACAGGAATTATGTTTTTAACTTCTTTAACAATTGTGTCAACAGCATCTGCTACAGCTGAATTTTTATCATATAACTGCATCGCAAGACTTGATGTTACAAAATGATATCCCTTTCCTTGCATATATTCAACAAATTCTGACATGCTAAATTCTGTTCTATTTTGTGCCGAATCGACATTAGATAACGTTTTTGTATTTATCAAGCTAGTATAACTCAATGATAAGCTCCTAGTGTGTTTTTTTAAATATTATATCATAGTTGAATTTATACAAATGAATAATAATTTTGCTGTTTTGGTTTGTAATAACAAAGCAACATAGAATCCGCATAGTCACAAGAATGACCTTCACGTTTTTTATAATCATCTTTTGATTCTATTGCTAATCGTCCTTTTTTATCTATTTTATACTTTCTTCTAGTCGTTTCTCTTTTTAATCTATCAATATTTATTAATGAAATTGTTTTTATCATGTCATTAAATTCATGCCACATTTCACTTATTAAATTACTATATCTATCTTTATCTTTTGCTAACTCTCCAAAATTTAATCCTATTGCATTATAACCATCAGCTTTTAGTTGATCGTAAACTCCGGGCATATATCCAAGATCTACTTTTATAACATCAGTTTTATTTCCTACTTGATGTTTTACCCAAGCAACAATTTGAGGACCATTTAATTTATTTTTTTCTTTTTGATATTTCATTACAAGACCTTTTCTTTTTGTTAATACTGTTTGATCGTCTCCATAGCGTGCTAAATCAAGTCCGTATTCTGTTGCGCCATCATCAGGTACAAGCCTTTCTGTTGCTGCGTAAAAATCTTCTAATGAAATTAAAGTATCATCGCCCTCTTGTCTTAGTTCTCCTTCGTATATATTGAGATACTTTTTATAATTAGTTTCTTTCATTCTTAACGCTTGATCTATTAACTTTTGACTTACATATGGATTTTGCCATAGAGTTGTATGTAAATAAAATGTATCTGTTCTACGTTTAATCATAAACTCTTGCCAGATGGGGTCAGTTTCAAACATTGGATTAAATGTAAATAAAGCTCGTGAGCCTTTTTCTCTTATTGTTGGTAATAATAAATCTAAACTGTCTTGACTTATTTTATCGGCTTCTTCAAACCAGACTTTCGTAATTCCTGGAATTGATTTTATCTTGGCTATATTTCTATACATACCTGCAAAGATAAAAACTGAGCCCGTTTTTGTATTAAAAATACGGTCCTTTTGAACTATGTAATTAGGTATCTTGTAACTCTCAATACAATCTTTTAATAAAGCATATACAGAATCATCTATTGAATTTTGAATTTCTCTTAAACAAAGTACCTTTTCTTTTTTCAATGAAGCTTCTATCAAACAACTCAAAGCGCCTGCAGACATAGACTTACCACTTCCACGACCACCAGTTATCATGTAGTAATAGTAATCATTAAGCTTTGTATAATAGTCTTTATACGCATCAGGAAGTTTAATGTTTAATTCAGACATAAACTATACACGGTTTATAGTCATGTTTTTTACCAGTGTTCTGCTCCCGTAGAAAGTTAACAAAATAAGTTGCTGTAAATTTTTTATATTATTCTTGTTTATTTTCATCTTTTACCTCAACTTTTTCGTCAACTTTTTCCACTTTATCAACAAATTCAAGCGTAATCTTATTAATATCCTTATCACCTGATTCAAAATTCATATTGTCGGTCTTTGGCGTCATGTCCATAAGCTTCATTAATAATTTCATCTTACTTTCGCTATTTAGCTTTGATTTGTCTGATATTAATTGTTGATGTATTATCTTTGATGCTTGTTCCCAGAAATTAACAGTACGACCATCTGGCAATTTAACATCCATTATTTCTTCAAATATGCTTTGTCTTAATCGCTTCCATTCCCAAGACTTCTTTTGTCCTTTACTCTTAGCTTCAGGACTAGGTTGATTCTCACTTGTGAAACGATTTGGCTTTCCAATTTCTTCAAAGTTTTTGTCTCTTTCTTCTAAAGTCATTTTACTCATAATAAATCCCGATAGTTTCCCGTTCTTTTACTTGATTTATATTTACATTATACCATACTTTAATATATTAGTTACTTCCAAAGTAAGTATTAACATTTTCACCATAAATAACTCTTTTTACTGTATTTATACCAGCTAAATAGTTCTGTCCTAACTCAAACATCTTTTTCTTGTTTTTATTTACACATAATTGTAGTTGTTCTTCTGTGTCTTTTTCAAGTTTTTCTACTTTTTTCATAAGTTTTCTTTTATACAAACTTACTGTTATTAAGTTAGATACAAGTAAAGCTAAAATTAAAATTGGTAATAACATAATCATTCTCCTTTTTCATATTCATTTGTTATATCTTCACTATTTCTTTTTACGTTCCATTCTATTTTATTGGCTTTACAATAATCAACATACCTTTGTACTATCACATCACAGTAATGTTCATCTAGTTCCATTCCATAGCATTTTCTGTCTGTTTTTTCGCAAGCGATTAGTGTTGATCCTGATCCAAGAAACAAATCTAATACACTCTTAAACTCTGCTTTATAATAGTCAAAGCACCATTCTGCTAGTGCTACTGGTTTTTGTGTTGGGTGAACTCTCTTTTGGTTTCTTTCACTATCTTTATTAAATCCTTTCCATAGGTGTCTAAATATTCTAATAGAACTCCACTGAGATTTAACCCATGCCATTTCACAATCTGATTGAGTATCTTTCATTTTGTCTTCAACTCTTTTGTCCCAAACCATCCAATTATTACTTTGTGGCAAACTATGGCAATAATAATTAGCACCCCACCAAATTTGTCTGGGAATTTTCAAGGCTTCGCATAAGTTATAAGCATCAACAGCATACTGAACTGTATCATCTTTAAAATCTTTTAAATTGTGGTTTCTTGCTAAACCCGTTTTTCTTGCAGTTCTATCACCCTTTTCATTTATGCCATAAGGAGGATCAGTATAAACTAACTCTATACTTTGACCATCTATAAGCTTTTCAACATCATCAATCATAGTAGAATCACCACACATCAACCTATGTTGTCCAAGCTCGTATATATCACCTTTAACTGTTTTAGGTATTACTTTTTCAGGTACTTCATCGTCGTTAACTGTTTCAAGTTGTTCTGGTTCAATATTTAATTCTTCTAAAGCCATTAATTCTAAATCCATATCAGGCAATTCAATCAAAGTTTCTTTTATTAATTCAATATCTAATACAGAATAGTTTTGAATACTGTTATCTGCTACCATGTCAAGATACTCTTGTTCTTCATTTTCATAATCTTGATAAATAACTGGTACTTTTTCATAATTTAATATTTTTGCAACTTGTAATCTTGCATGACCTACTATTAGTTTATTACTTCTTTTTGATATTGTTAAAGGTCTCCTAAACCCTTGATGTTTTATTATTTTAGTTAATATTTCAATTTGTTTATCTGAATGAATATTAGGATTTTTTTCATTAATTTTAATATCTTCTATATTTACTAAATCAATTTTTTCACATTTATTATTCATCTTTTTTTTCCTTTGGTTTTTCTTCTAAGTAAATTAAAATATCTTTTACTTTATGATTTAAGTTAAAATTCTTTTTAACCTTTTTTACATCATATTGAACAAGCTCTTTAATTTCTGTTTCTTTGGTTTCATCAATTATTAATCCTGAATTTTGAGTAACGAAAATCAATTTATACATTATTTATCCTTTTTAAATACTGAATTTTATTATTAATAACACTATTGAACTTTTTAAAAACACATCAATAAGAGAAACTATCTTTACTAATTTTATATTTTTTACATCAGAAAGTGCCAACTCTATGTCTACAAGTTTAAATACAATAAATGATGTTGTGATTACTTTTGTATATACATCTATTTCTAAAAAATAGAATACTATTGCAAATAGTGTAATTAATATTTCCTGAAATAACTTTAACTTTAATTTTAAATTATCCATCAATAAAACTCCTAAAAAATTCTAGTCTTTGCTTGTTTAAATTTGATAATAAATAGTTGTCTTTTAAGTACTGGTAATTATTATCATATTCCTCTTTTATTCTCTCGTCTTTATTTCTAATCATATCCATTACAATATTAGTTTTATTTAAAAATGTTTTTTTATTAATAAAGAATTCCTCTTTGCTATTCCATTTCCATTCTTCACCCTGTGGATTCATAACAACAGCACCAGCATAGGTCATTTCTATTTTATAGATATTAGACTTAGCATGATTGAAAGGTATATCTAGTAAAGGGTAAAAGCCTAAACTCGGTTCAAGATCTCTTATGGCTTTCATGTAATAAATAGGGTCCATCGTTTCTTTGTAGATTACGTTTTGCATTTTTGACATTTCTTTAAATGGTATAAATCCAATAAATATGAAAGTGAAATCTTGATTGTCTTTTATTAATTTAAGAAGATCATTTTTGTAAGGTTCAAAATCTACGTTATGAGTATTAGAACCACGCCAGAGAATACTTTTATTATAATTACTAAATTTGTTTTCTAGTTTAAACAAATAGTCATTAAATCCATTGTTTACAACACAAGTTTTAGTCTCTGGCTTTATGTATCTAAATTCATTTAATGAATTTAACATATAATCAGTGGATAATATAAAACCGTCTACACTTTGAATTATATCTTTATACATTTTTTTATAATCAACATCTTTGTTTGCTAAGTGAAAAGGATTTGCTTTAGGTACTGATGAAAGTAAATCATCATGATCTATAACAACTTTTTTATTATTGTTTTTGCAAATCTCAATTACTTGTTGTGCGTTTTCTGTATGAGGTCTTTGATAAAAGACTAAATCTATGTTTGCCAAATCAGCCCAACTTAATTTTTCTCTTTCCACTATCTCAATGCTTCTATCTAATTTACAAAGTTCGTTAATAGGTAAAACTCCACGGTAAAAACTAGTTGAATCTCCACGCCTTGAATATAGGCTTAATATCCTCATTTTAAATACACCTTTCTATTGTTTTAAATAAGAAATTAGTTTCTTTTGTTTCTTCTGTTATTTCATTAACTATTGTTAAAGATAAATTATTGTTGATAACATAACAAACATACCCAATTTCTTTTAACTTGCTTAGAACTTCGTTTGGATTGTACTCAAATTTTCGTGACCACTTTCTTAGTAATTCAATATACAAAACAGGTTTAAATTTCTTTATTGTTTCTATTCCGCCATTAACAACAAGCTTTTCAGCACCTTCTACATCTATCTTTATAAAGTCTAATCTTTGTAATTTATTCATACTAACTATATTATCTATTGTATTAAATTCAGTACTTACTTCTTTGTAAAAATCATGATCTTGTATTTTTTTCAATGAAGATGCTCCGAATCTTTGAGTATCAACATAAAAGTTTTCTTTTGATTCTTTATCAGATAAGCCTATATTAAATATTTTAGATCTATTTAATATTCTGTTTGTTTTCTCATTGTTTAATCTTATGTTTCTATAAAGCTTTTTATAAGTCTCTCGAAATGGTTCAAATGAGTATACAATTGTATTTTTAAACTTTTTAAGCCAATGTATTGAGTACCACCCAGAATTTGCACCTACATCAAATATGACATCATCTTCTTTAATGATTTTTAATAAATATTTAGTTTCTTTTAAATCATAAAAACCAAATGACAAATGAGTAAATGGTACTGATGAAATATCATGTTTTGAACATGTCATTTTTATGTCTATACCATTACTAACAAAGGTAAATATTACATCGTCTTCTGTAATTATTATATTCTTACAATTGGTATTTTTTATATAGTCTCTGTAATCATATAAAACTCTATGTGTTTTATTCATTTCAGTAAACATTTCAATTTTATTAATTTTACCGCTAATAAAATCTTTTTTAACCTGTGTAAACATAGTTTTTTACTCCTCTTGTTTAAAGCTTTTAATTGTTCTATGAAACGCCTCGAGTGTTCCTATCGCTGGATCAAAACCTAGTTGTCTTAATGGTTCAATATCTAAACTTTCTTTTATTGTAGCTTTTTCATCAAATCCTTCTACAAACTCAATATCGCAATATATTAAACTAAGTTCTAAAGCTAAGCCGTGCAGTGTAGTTTTGTTTTTTGGATTACCTATATTATAAACTTCTCCAGATGTTCCTTTTAATAAAGTTCTAAAAATTCCATCTAATGCATCAGTTATATAAGTAAAGGTTCTTACTGAGCTTGGGTTTTCAATATTAATTTGTTCATTGTTCAAAATTTGTTTAACTATATAAGCAAATATTCTTTTATCTTTTTCAAGTCTCATTGTTGGTCCAAATGTATGATCTAATCTAACTGAATAAGTAGGTATATTATATTGATCTGAATAATACCTTAAAAGCCTTTCTGTTGATCTTTTTGCTTCACCATAACAATTAACTGGATTTAAAGCTTCTCCTGAACTTAAAAACATAAATCCTTTTAAATCGTTATTACCTTTTATTTTTTCAATTAATCTGTTTGTTTCAATTACATTACACTTAAAAACATCTACAGGATTAACAAATAACTCACTACTAGCAGGGCTTGCAGCATGTATAATATAATCTATGTCTTGATATATTAATTCTGATTCTTTTGTTATTACTATTGCATTTATATATTCAAGAAATAACTTAATAAATCGCCCTATCATTCCAGTTGAACCAGTTAAATAAAATATTTTACCCTTAAATTGGCTATAATCTAAATCAGAATCTAATATATTATGTATATCTTCTTGTATTATTTTATTCATATTAATCTCTCCTTGGTGGTCTTGGTCTAGGTGATGAAATTGGTTTTGGTGGTCTTTTGTGTTCAACTCTTAATTCACAAGGTGTATAACCAGAAAAAGGATCATTACAAAAATTCTTTAAATCTATTAATTTAAAAAACCAATTTCTTTTTAATAATTCTTGTGGATGATTACAAAATTCATTTTTAAAATAAATACAATTAACTTTAACTTTCATAAATTTTTATAACCTTGTTATATAATCCAATATGATTAATATAATCCTCTATTTCTTTTTGATATGAGTAACTAGAAATTAGAATTGGTATAAATGGATATTTTCTTAATAAACTTATTTCTAGTATCGCTTTATCGTTAAATTGCTTATTTACATAATTTTTGTTTGAATCTACATAACACCATATTTTTGAATTATCATAATATTTACTTAACATTTGCGTATGAGTTCCCACACCCCATACAATTAATTTATCGTTTTCTTTAAATATCTTTTCTATATTCTTTATTAATTTTTTTTCTTTTGTCTTACTTTTGTTTATATAAGTTTTTAATGTTGTTTCTGTAGCTGTATCTCTTAAACACATAAACTCATTATTTACAGAAAGTGAAAACAAACAAGGATCTACTGATTGATTAACTGTATTTAACTCATTTGATTGACATAGCTTTTCTAGTTTATGCTTTTTAATTAAATTATTTAGTGACCAGTGACTAAAATAATTTATGTGTTCAATACTAAATTGTTGAAAAGGTGTAAATAGGTTGTCTTTAAATCTTGTACATAAAGGAACTTCAATAAATAATAAACCTCTTGGATTTAAATAACTTACTATTTTTTCCATAGATTTATCCAGATCAACTAAGTGTTCTAAAACAGATGAAAGTATTATTAAATCAAACTTAGTTCTAAGTTTCAAACTGTCTATTGTTGAACATATGGCATTTATTCCTTTTGATTTAACTTTTTCAACTGCTTTTTTAGATGGATCTATACCTACAATATTATTAAAACCATTTTCTTTAAAAAGTGTTAAAAGTCCGCCTGTTGAACATCCTATATCTAATATTCTTGAGTCTTTATTTTTAAGTCTTATATAATCAAATATCTTTTGATTATGTTCTTGATTTGTATAATCAACATCATACTTTGACATGTTTTTATAATACTTGTTAAACTTTCTCTGACTTGGTAGATTATCAGCATAACCAAAACCGCAATCACTGCAAACTACAACATCATAACTTTTGATTATTGATATTTTGTTTTCTACAAAGTTTTGAGAATACATTATTTTCTTGTACTTGCTTCCACAAATTTGACACTTTCTAGTCATAAATACACCTTTTCCATAATATTTTTACATAAATTATCTTCGTCGTGCATTCTGTATTTAATAATATTGCATTCTTTACATGTTTTATTTTTATTTGAGTTAATTAATTTTTTTCTAAAGTTGTTTAATTTTTTACCATTCCATACATCATAAAATGATTCGCTTTTCAGATTACCAATTATTTCTGGATATTCAAAAGAATAACAAGGAACAACAGCCATGTCTGGATTTATCTGTAAATGAAAAAATGGTTGTGGACAAATATTCACTTCCTTTAATTCGTGTCCAAATTGAGTTGTATCACGTTCTTTTAATTCCACACCTTGATGTATAGGTACAGTAGTTTCAATTGCTATATAGTCGCAAATATCACCAAATAATGTGTAGAAATTCTTTTTATCTATCTGGTCTGGTAGAACTGAATCAACTGCCTTAATATAAATGTCACATTGTTTTTTAGCTCTGTATAAAAATCTTAAATTATTTATGAACCATTCAAAATCTATTCTATTCAAACTTAAACCACAATTTTTATTGTATTGTTGTGTTGTTAAGCCTTGAATTGAAATAACTATTCTATCTAAACCACTGCCAATTAATTCTAATGTTTTAAATCTTGATAATAAATAACCATTAGTTATTAGCTCGATCTTTTCACAAACATTGCTTTTTTTTGTGTAAGCAATCATTTTATGTAATTCATTATGGAGTAACGGTTCTCCAATACCAACAAATCTAATTACTTTAATCTTGTTCTTAAACTTTTTCATATCGTTTATTGATTTAACAAAGTCTTTAAATTCCATTTTAACTTGATTAGATATAAAATGACGATCAATAACAGGTATTTGGAAAACGCAATAATTACATTTAAAATTACAACTATAAATAGGAAAAATTTGAACAACAAGCGGAGCTTCCAAAGGTAATAAATCAATTAGTTTTTGTCTTTTAGTTGGTTGTTTACCTGTTAAGTTAATAGCTATCATTCAAAATCACCTTTTTCAAAAACATCTTTATAGTTCATTGGTAACTCGTTTTTATAAATCTTATTAACTAAGTATTTATTAATAAACTTTCTATCCTCAGCAAGAAAACAAGTATGACCTTTAAACGGTTTACATTTCATTATTCTTTCAAGTATTGGTTTTAATGGTTCTTTAAAAAGATTACCCATTGAACAATGAAAATATGGACAAATTAAAACGTCGCCTTGTTGTGTTATAGAAAATATATTACTACCAGCTGGACAACCTAAATCTAAATCATAAGCACTTGTAAGATGAGTAAAAACTTTATGTTCTTTTTCAAGTGATTTCATAAATAAAAGATCTTGTTTATCCATTAAACCGTCAAATTGATTTGTAAAAGCTCCAACAGGTTTCGCAAATGAAACAAAAACACTCACACCTTTTTTATTAAAAAACTTCAAATAATTTATAAATTCTTCTGAATAAAGTCTTTGTTTTGTAACTACTGTTTGCATAAACATTTCTATATCGTTATTTAATACATGGTCGACCGCTGCCATTGTTCTTTTAAATGAGCCTACAGCGTCTCTAAAATCATCGTGGTCATGTTCATTTAAACTATCTAAACTTAGCTGTATTCTGTCAATACCAATATCTTTTATATGTTTAGCTTTTTCGTCGTCTAAATACCAACCATTTGAGTCAATATTAATGTAAAATTTATCTGGATTAATTGCTTTAACTAAATCATCTAAATCATGGAATATTAATGGCTCTCCACCTGATATAGTTGTTCTTGCTAGTCCTAAGTTATCAGCTTGACTATAAATATTTTTTACATCTTCTATTGATAAACTCTTGTCTTTTTTATATCTAAAGTCTTTTATTGAACAATGTTTGCAATGAAAATTACAAATATACTTATATTGAAGTTGTATAATTCCAATACTTTCGTTTCGTTCTATCTTTTCTTTAAACTTAATAACCTTTTCATAAACTTTAGGCTTGTTTAATTTTAATTTGTTTCTTCTGTCGTCTTGATTGCTCATATACTTGACTCCTTTTTTTGATCTGGATTTATAATAACTTCTATTAATGATGGTCGAGTTAAATCATGGTTAAATATCTTTTCTAGTTTTGTTAAATCATTACATAATTCATAATCCATAAAATACGTTATAGATAAGTCTAACAAAGGCGGGAATGTTAATTGTTCAACTAGATCATTGTTAAAAAACTTTTGATGTGTGTTTCTTATTGAAGCATAACCATTGTTATTCAAAACAAATATTAATATATTTAAATTTAATCTGGTAATAGTTTGTAGCTCTTGAATATTATGCTGCAAACTTCCATCACCTTCAATACATATAACTGGTCTATTACTAGCTATTGATGCGCCTATTGCATGAGGTATAGCAAACCCCATAGAACCAAGCCCAGGATTACATATAATTCTTTGCCCTTTTTTAACTTTCCATGCTTGTTGTGTTATCTCAGATGCAAAACCTGAACTAGATGGAACTATTACATGATCTTTAGTTGCAAGATCAGATACCTTGTTTATAAAATCGTATAAGTTCATTTACAAAGCTCCCTTGCTTTTTCAATTAATCCTAAATGTTCATTATCTTGATCTTGAGTTGCACATAAATAATAATATTCATTAAAAGAAGTTAAAAATTCTTTTATATCTCTACAAATTTTTAATTCACCAAAAGAAAGTTTATCAAGTTCATTTTGATCTATATCTATTATTATTTTTTTTGCATTAGATGTATATTGTTCTGGATGCCAAGATGTTTGCATTAAGTCCATTCTTGCACCAATACATATAATTAAATCTGCTTTATCTTCAATTAATTTTGCATTTTTATTATTTAATAATCCTGGTCTACCAAAATATAAATGATGATTTTCTGATATTAAATCTATACCTCTCCATGTTGTTAATACTGGAATATGTAATAAATTTATTAGTCTTTCAAATTCATTAATAGCATTAGATGCTCTTACTCCATGACCAGCTAATATTATAGGAAATTTACTAGAGTATAAATAATGAAACATTAATTGATTTACATCACCCATTTACTAATTCTTTTTGTATATCTATTGGAATTTCTAGCCAAACAGGAGCTTTACGACCTGTTGTTGCTTTCTCTATAAGTATTGGCAAAAGTTTGTCTATAGTTGGATATTTTCTTAACATAACACCTGATTTTGTTATTTCTTCAATAATTGATCTAGTATCAATTTCACCAACACCTTTTGATCTAATATCTTTATGTTCTTTTATATCTTGAGTTTTACATTGACCTGAAATTATAAGCAAAGGAGTTGAATCAATATAACTTGCTGCAACTCCTGTAAGACAATTTAAAGCGCCAGCGCCATTTGTTACTATTACAACACCTAATTCATTTTTATACTGTGCGTAAGCATCTGCAGCTATAACAGCCGATTGTTCGTGTAACATGTGTATGAATTTTATATTTTTATTCTTGTTTACAGCGTCGATTAAATACATACACATACCGCCAGAAACACCAAATATATGAGTGACGCCTATTTCTGATAAATAATTAACTATAAATTCAGCTACAGTCATTCAAAATCCTCATATTGACCATATATTAAACCTTTTGCTCTAGTCACTATTGAATCTTTTATTTTATATAAATATTTTTTTATCTTATTTTTTATATCACTTAATACTATTTCATTTTTATTGATTATTCTTTCGTTGTCTTTAACATGTTCTAAGTTAATATAATATTCATCTTCTTTAATAAAACTAAATCCTTGAAGAATTTTATTTATTTTATTCCCCTTTTTTCCTATTAAAGTTAAACTTATTCTTTCTTGATAACATGCACCTGTACAAGATAGCGTTTCAGTTAAATTTAAATTTAATTCAACATTATCTTCAAAATCTACATATTTTCCATTATAAAATATCATGTTATTTCACCATCTAACCAAGATCTTTTAAATGTCATTTTTGTTTTTCTGTTTGGGTTGTTTATTATCCTTTCATCATCATAATAAGAATCACCTTCAATACTTGTTGTTGATATTTCTTCAAATACACATCCATTACAAGCAGTAAAGAAATGTACTTTCTTTCTTTCTACAATGACTAAATTATCATCTGTTGGATTTGTTGTTCTAATTTCTCCATTTATATTTGTAGTTAAATCACCATATAAAACATGAAACGTCTCATCTTTTTGAATATGATAATGATCAGGATGTATTTGATTAGGTAATATAACTATTATTTTCTTTGCATATTCTCTATTTAAAATATTAAATATTGCAGCTCCGTATTCTTTATATCTGCTAATTCCGTAATGATGTGATAATTCCATGTCGCAATTATCAGGTATAGCAACTTTACTATTTTTTATTATTGGTACAATTTGTTTAATTATATCTAAAACATCTTGTCTTTTATTATTACAATCAATCATATTTTTAGTTACTTGTAAGTTTTTACCAATTTCATATTTAACTTTATATTCTTTATACTTCGATAAATCACTTGTAGTTAAATGCTGAGTTCCTTGAACTGGCATGGCAAGAAACGTATTTTCTTTTGTTAATATATCACCAGCTTTTAAATCTTCTTTTGCATAAACACCACGTTGCAAGTTTCTTATTGTTTGTTTTTGAGTTTCTGGGATTTCGTATCTTCTAGTTTCGTATCCACTTAATAATATAGAATTTTTATAGTTTTCAAGTAATACTTTAAGTTCAATTGGACTTATTGAGTATTTATTACCATCATTTAATTTTATATGAACCTCTAAAATGTTTGCTCTTATATCAAATGAACCATGTTCTATATGTGATGAATAACCAATTGATATATCTTTATATCTATTTTTTAAAAACTCTATTTGACCTAATTGACCATTTTCCCACTGTGTAGGATATTCAGGCACACAATGAAGCAAAGCAAATTCTTTTTTACGATGTTTCATGAAACTAACAAAGTTATCTATATCTAATAATTCAGCTGCTCCTGTACTAGCTATAATATGCTTGTTTGTTACAGCAATCTTTTCTATTAAGGACCAATCAGTAAATGAACAACTTGCAATTTTAATTATGTCATAATTATGTTCAATAATTTTATCAACACTATTTTCATCAAAAGGAGTACAAATAGAAATAAATCCACATTCTTTTATATAGTCTTTTATTTCTTTGAATCGTTCCCATGATAAACGAGTATCGTTAAATCGTTTTATATATTTGAAATCTACATTGTGTTTAAAATAAGGATGTATAAATGTATCTAAATCTCTATATTGAAGCTTAATTCCAAACTGAAAAGTATCTTTGTATGGTTCGCATTGTTCTTTTGCTATTTTTATTATTTCTTTTGCAAGTTCAACTGACCCGAGATGATTATTTGCACACTCTAAAACTATTAACCTATTAAAATAATTAATCATTTACTTCTCCATTATCAAATTCTTTTTTAAAATCATCATAGTCTTTTAAAAGACCCAAATAATAAGCTTGAATAACTTGTGATATTTTATATACAATTGGAGTAAACATATTTAATGATTTCTTTTGTATATGTAAAACTTCTTTTTCTTTATACCTAAATATGATTACTTTTAATCCATCAGATCTTTTGGCTATTTTAACTTCTGTATTTTTTATTAACTCTTGTAATCTAACATTATTTTTATATGTTGACCTTTTTTTATAATCTGAATTTTCTACTTTTACTTCATAATATCCAATTCTTTCTGCTCCATGAACAATATAGCTATTTTTTGACAATATTTCTAATAATTTTAAATAATCATCTTTTTCTTTTATTTTATAAATTTCCATCAATCATATACTCCTTATTTTCTTTGATTAGCCATTCTTTTAATGAGCCTTGAAAATTACCTAAATGATCGTTTTTCCATTGTCTATATTCATCATGTTTATATGCTTCAAGTCGTCCATCATAATCTTCTAAATAATCGACTAAATAACCAAGTGATCTATTTGTTTTTAACATTATTTTACGTAAGCTAGTTTCTATAAATCCGTAGTACTTTCTAGGCTGATGAAAACCTCCGTTGCTCATAATCCAGTCAATATCAATCATACAACAATTCATCATTTCAATACTAGGGTGAATAATAACATTGTGACCAGCTATAACTTTATTATGACTTAATAGATTATTAAATTTCTTTTCTATTTCTGGATGATACATACAATTATGATTCATTCCGCCGTTTGACATTGCAAGGATTCCTATTTCTGGTTCAGCGTCCATTACTTCATTCATTACAACATCAAAATAATATGATTTAGTTAATGTGTCAGGATCAAAACCAATGTATCTAGTTCCTTTTGGAAACTTGTTATTTTCAAAAAAATGATTAAGCCCCATGTGAGCACCATTGTCGCTAAGACAATCATGTATCTTACATCCGTAAAACTTTGCATATTCAATTATCTTTTCGTGATTCTCTTTATAATTAATCGGATAATGTTTTAATAAAATCCAATGTTCCCAATTTCCAGATCCAAATTTATAAAGATTTTCCATACTGAATTGCAAAATGTCTGCATTACAAAACGCTTGAGTAATTATTAAAGTTTTTTGTGACATCATCATCCTTAATTATCAGACTGTTGCCTTTCTAATTGCTATGATAATTATGAGGCAACAGCCCGAAAAATGGCTCTAATTAAATCGGGTAAAAAAACCAGAGCCAAGATTTTATAAGTATATATATTTTTGTTTTTGTTTAACCCGATTGATTAAAAGAATAACTTATATTTTTTATTTGTAAAGTTTTTATTTTTAAACTGGATCAAATATATAAATTGTATTTGTCAAAATATTTAAAGACACGTTTCCATAATGCAAAGATAAACCTTTCATTAATCCTATTTCCTTCAATAAACCAACTTGTCTTAATATCTCAAAAACTGCATATTCGGCATAAGAAACGATTTCCTTGTGTTCTTTGCTGTAAGTATGTCTAAGCTGTATATGTTCTTTTAATGTTTGATATGGAATATATTCACGTATGATATAAGTCTTATCTGATTCATATACTTTAACTATTTTAATCTTAAATCCTTTTATTTCTCTATTATGAAAAAAATCAAACCATTGTTTTAAATCGTTTATTTCCTCTGTTCCTGTACCGTGATTTATTCTTTTCAATACAGCTTGCTTATCTTTGTATTTTATTACAAAAGGCGTTCCGTTTGCTCCGCTTGGTAGTTCTTTGACTATAACCTTACTAAAAAATTTATGTATCTTGTCAAATCTGCTTTCACATCCTTGACTTGAGTATAATAAACTTGTTAATAAAATTATTATTAAAATTTATTTAACTCCTTTACTTTCATCTCAGCCCTTAATAACTCATCTATGATTATATTTATCCTGTCTTGTAGCTCTGGTATCATCTCGGGATAAACTATTTGTAATGCGTTCTTAATTAATATTATATCGCTAGTATTTAATTTAGGTCTTATCATTGGTACTGGCTTCATTGTTTAACTCCTTCTAGTCTTTGGTTGCATTTAGTTCTTTTAATGCTTGTTCAGCCTCTTGTTTGGTTTTGTGAATACTGATACAATCATATACTTGTCCTTCATTAGCTAACATAAAGCCTTTTATATGCTCCCATACATAATCTTTTTTATTATCATCGCAGTAGTCACCTATAACAATTTCTTCATATTCGCTTATGCCATAATACTCTTTGCCTACTTTATACTCTGGTTGTTCTATTTCTATTATTGGTAGCTTTGTCAACCTATAGCAAATCTCTCCGCTTTCTAGGTGGTTTATGTTTTCAAATTTATTCACTAATTTATTTACATCACTTAGTTTTACATATTGTTCTTTCATTTGTTATACCTCACACTTTTAAATTATCAATAACTGCTCTTACTGTAGCTCTATCAATTTCTTTTGTTTCTTCGTCAAGCAAAGAATAATCACCTTTAGTCCAGTAA
>Ga0208904_1000398_pt1 | contig 37407 bp, 51 predicted proteins | sample AntAceMetag02UKB_FD_184774 | JGI IMG/M metagenome (GOLD analysis project Ga0208904, IMG submission 184774) | Saline lake microbial communities from Ace Lake, Antarctica - Antarctic Ace Lake Metagenome 02UKB (SPAdes) (version 2) | ecosystem: Environmental > Aquatic > Non-marine Saline and...
TTTTCGCCCCTTCGAAGTAGTAGCATCGCTGCACTACTACACAGTGGTGACATTCTTTTATTACTCTACAGTGACAACACGCTTCTACGCGTTGCCGCCACTTCGCAGCAGTGCTTCTCTATAGTTCCTCGTTAGTGGTGATCCGCAGTCACTACTTCTTAGTGATAGCGAGTTGATGCCCCTCCTATGTGGTAACCCTGTGTTACTACTCAGGAGGGGACCAATTTACATATAGTCTTGAAAGTCTTTAAACTTCTGTCTTGCGTTGTGCATTCTTATATCTCTTTGTGTTGTGTCTTTTGTGATACACTCTAATAAAGAGTATTGATATTGTTTCGATACTTTCGTTATCATTTCTATCAACTCTTTAGTAGTAAGTCTATTTGCTTACTACTCTTATTTCTTTTATATAGTCTATTACTTCATATTGTTCTATTTCGTGTAAATCAAGATTAAAATGAGCGATTACTCGCTCTTGCTCTTGTTCTGTTAATTTCATTTTATAACGCTCTCAAAGTCTTAAGCATTTCGCTATAGTTATATGTTTCTAATGCGTTACTTATCTTGTTGATTGTTTCTTTTGTTTCGTCTAATGCTTTCATATCTTCATATGAGTAACACTCTTTTTCTTGCGTGTATAAGCTTAATTGTAGTGACATATGCTCGTCTTGTAACACTTCTTTTAAATCGTCTTTACTCTCTATTTTAGCTACTGCTTGAACTGACGACACTGCGGGTGCATCGTTATATATTGTAATGCAATTAGACTTCTTGCAAATTGCGTCAGCAAATTTATCTGTTTGTTCTCTTGCTTCTTCAAGTAATGCTTTAAATATATTTGCTTCATATTCTGCATTATCTAGTTTTACATCAGCTATATGAAGACTTTTCTCAGCGTGTAGTAGTTTCTGTTTAAGCTGTATATTTTCTTGCTGTTGCTTATGTAATGCTATCTTTAAGTCATACTTGATATCTACTAAGTCAGTGCATTCTTTAAAATTTAATGTTAAACTTAATTTACTTACTTCTTTTGTCATATTAATCAACTCGCTTATTTTACTATAAACAGATTGTTTGTTATCTGCTTACGCAAACATATTAGAGCATAGCAACTATATAAAACTTTCGCAAATGCTTTATAAGAGACTTTTTTGCTGTATCGACGCTGTATCGACGCTGTGAAATTGAGACGAAGTGAAACGCTGAGCAACAATATAGATTAATATTATTACTGTCAAGCTAAAAAAAACTACGAAATAAAAAACTTTTTCTCATGTACGCATGTATATAACATAACAACAATAACACAACATAACAGCGTCAATACAGCGACGAGAATAGTCTGTCGTATAGAGAGATATAACGCACCCTATACCCCCGGAAAAATTCTACCAAATTCCAGAAAAAGACTATACCCCTAGAACTAGTATTAACAACACTAACCAAGCTATATGATAACCTAATCCCCCTATTCCCCACTCACGTACATGGGTATTAAATAAGGCGATATATCTTAACAAGAGTATTATAACAACCGGGTAAAACACCGCAAGTATTATCGCTTCGCTCACTCGCGGAATATGGGATTCCACGGCGAATTTAGTTAAGTATAGAACTAGAAATAGAAATAGAGTATTAAGAAAAAAAATTTTCTCAGAAAAACCGGTAATAGTGTCTCTCTCCGGTAGAAGGAACACTTGCATTACTGCTTCTACTGGCTGTAGGACTTGTCCTGGGCCTAGAATTATCATTGTCTTAGAGTGAGTATTATTCCTCTTTACTCACTGCTAAACAAATTGATACTATAGAATCCACTTTAAGCTCTTCTGCTATTGTTATTACATCCTTCGCATCTATTTTGTTTGTTACTAGTATTTCTCTAATTAATTCAAGTATTTGTTCCCTTTTAGGAACCATTTCATTTATTTCAGTCATTTTTATCCTCCGGTGGTATTATTTCATAATTGCTTCCTTCATTAGTTCCGCTATACCCTGTGAATGATACTCTCATCCCGATGTATGGTTGTACTGATTGTCTAGCCATCCATTCCTGCATGCCTATTGGTTTACCATCTATTAATACTTCTGGATATCCGTCTTTATCGGTTCCTCTTACGGGTAGACAATATGTTTTACCGTTATCTCCTAATACGTTATATCCGTCTTTCTGTATTATTCCTTCTAATGATTTATGCATTTCTCTCACCCTCCTGTTTCTTCTTATTACATCTAACGCAAATCCCTTCTTCATAACAGAACAGATACGAAATAACAGACCTTTTACATATGTAACAATGCGCGTATGATGACATTACTTCCTACTCCTTGCAACTCTATCTCTGTCGTAAAATATTGTGCCACACGCTTTACATTGTGTTTTGCTTTTACTGTCTTCTCCTTTAACTGCCTTTTGCCACTTCTCTGGTTCGTGACATGCTGGACATACTACCATTTTTTTACCTCAATCGTTCATTCCCATAAAGGAGAACGTTTTTTCCATTAGTTCTTTCTTATCTGCTTTTTCTTTAGCTAAACATATTAATGTAACAGCCATTTTTTCATTGTCCCAAAAAGTAGTTTGGTGCACTATCATTAATCCGCACTTCTTAAACAACATCATCATACTCAATTGGCTAAAATATTGTGTATGTGGTACTTCATAAAATTTATTACCGTTCAAAGTTCTAGTATAAAAATTCATACAAGGAAATTCTAACACCATTACTCCATCATCAGACATATGCTCCACAAGCGTTTTAAGCTCTTTCACTGGGTTATTAATATGTTCTAATACATGGAAGCCACAAATATTATCGTACACTGGTAAGTCTTCTATTTCGCTAGGATTACCATAGTGTATTTTGTGGTCTTCTAAATCTTCGATTATCGCTTTACTTAACTCTGTTCCCTCTGCTTTGTACCCATTATCTCTTAGCTTGTCTAAGAAATATCTGTGTCCGCAACCAATCTCTAATACGCTAGAATCCTTTTTAGCAAAGTGATTAAATATTTTAAATCTAATATTAACCGCTCTGTTAGCCATAGTTATATGTTCTGGGGTTCTACCACTATGAGCGGAACTACGGTACTCGTGATATCCTTCTGCAGGAAAATCAATAAGTTTGAACAAATGCATGCAAGTTCCACACATAGCTAAATCGGCTAATAGTGGTTTGTTAGGAACTTCATCATTGCATATTGGACACTTTACAAAGTCCGTCATTCTTTAGGTACTTCCGGTGCTGCGGGAGCTGCTGGCGCAGGCTGTTTTGCTGCATCATCGTTTGCTGCCGTTTCTTCATCTGGATTATCTGTAGCTGTAGCTTTTGGCGTTTCTTTAATTTCTGTTTCCTCTCCCTCAGCGGGCTTTACTTCTGCTTTTTTTTCTTTTTTTGCCATTTCTAACTTAGCTTTTTCCATGCCTCTTTTCTCAGCATCAGTAATTTCTTTCATCATAACTAAATCTGTTTTCACTGCTGTCATAGAAGTTTTTAATTCTGTTAGTTCTTCTGTTACTTTATTATAGTTCTCAATTAACTCATTCAACTTTATTCTATTTTCGTTACTTACATCTACCATTTTCTTTTACCTCAATTCGTTTTTAAATTTCTATCAATATGAATAACCGTGTGTAACACGAATATTAATACTAACAATCCTTTCGTATTTTGTGAGCCTAAATTTAATACGCTTAAGAATGTTACTGCTATCATTATTAAGACAACAAAGGAAAGCATATATGATGCATATGGTTCCATAACTTTCATAACGTATGTTTTAAATTTCAAAATTTGAACACCTCTAGTGGGTTATTTGTTTCTACAAACATTTCTAAAGCTGTCTTCTTTGCTCTAGGCACTACTGCTACAAATGGTTCGTATCCGAATGAATGCGCACACTTGTTAGCGAAACTTAATGCCATAGTAATATCATCTTTAGATTTACCTGCTCCTTTCATTACTTCATTTCCTGCTCTAGTTACTTCTACTACAAACTTAGACAATTCGTCTGTTATTAATTTAGTTTGCTCTTTTGAGTAGTCGTCTCCATTAGGAAATATTAAGTTCTTACTTTCAAATTCTGCAACAAGTAATCTTATTAACTCTTCTTTATTATATCTTGTTGTTGTAAATCCATCAACATATAATCCGTAATCATCTACTAATCTATCAATAAACTCTTGTCCCATGTTGTTTACCTCTACTAGTATTCTAGGCTTGCCAAATGCATTAGCAACCATTGCTATCGATTCTACTTGTTCGGAAATCTTCTTACCTTTTGCTCTCCACATGTGAACCACTTTCTTTTTGTTGAGTTTTGGATTATATGCTATAACAATTGCTACAGTATAATCGGCGCTTGCTTTTCCTGAACGAGCAGTATCTACACCTATGAAATAACTCCAACCTTTAAATACTTCTTGTTGATTGGCTTTCATATCCATAACTATTTCTTTTCCTTGGTCTAGAGCAGGCTTAATTAATTCTATATCGAATAGTTGTGACCCACTAGTGATAGCGGAGCACATAAACTCTTTCTGGAACTTCAATTTACCCATTACTGAACGTTTTCTCATCAATTGTACCCAAGTAAATCTATCTGGGCACAATAATACCTTGTTTTCCCAATCTAAGACTGCTGGGAAGTAGAATATCTGCCATCCAGTATATTCGGTGTCTGGGTCTGCTATACGGTCTTCAATTGACGTAAAAATGTCTGTTGGGCTCATTTTAGTGCCCACAATGATGATTTGACCCTTTCTAACTAGTGTCATTGGCTCTAATTCTTCATCTACGTAGCTTTCTATGTCATCATCTGACAATTTATTGTCGGAACGAATAATATCATCACAAATTACTAAATCAAATGTTCCGCCTCTAACCTCTGAACCAACACCTTTTGCTCGCACTTTACACCCGTTATAAGTGATTTCTGTACTACTCCATTTGCCAGATTTAGCCTTTTTGTTGATTAAAAACTCATTTGAGTTGATTAAAGTAGTAATTCTACTCAGAATATCAATAGCTTGGTCTTCCGAAGCTGAACTAATTAGTACATTGTAGTTTTTATACATTGTCATACGATAAACAGGCGTAATACACGTCCAATATGTTGAATTATGTGTGACTATAAAATTGTCAGTGACATAGGTATGGTCCGTATGCTCTACCATGATGCATTTGCTTGATTCTTGTCTGACCAACTCTATAGATTTCAAAATCCTATGTTTTTTATATCTTATATTATAAAATTTGTCAGACTTCCTTTTTAGTTTAAACGGGTTAGTATCTTGTATTTTTATTTTTACTCTATAGCACGGCTTACAAAATGCTTTTGTACCGTCTTTTACATAGTATGGATATTTTTTAATCCTTATACGTGCAGTGCCACCCAAAGATTGTACTAAATGCTGTACATCTTTTGACAATTGCTCGGACACGGAATAATATTCCATTTGACACTTACCATATATGCTCCCGTCAGTATCCATTAAACCGCGTAATAGTTCTATTCTGTTCTTTACAGAATCATACAGATATTCTTTCGGAATAAATTTACTTATAGATTTTCTCTTATGTAAATTCAGACGTCTCAATTCATTTATAATTTTTGAAGTTGTATGACCGTTTATGTTCTCCCTGTTATTATCCTTTAAACTAAATTCCTTCGCAGAGATATCGTTAATATCTAACGACGGCATATGTTGTTTGAAATAATCCAGTATTTCATAATCTGCCGTTGTAAATCTAGGCGTATCTTGAGTCAAGGAACCATCACCAATAAGTCCACCTAATACATATGGATGTATATAGTGGGAGGTCTCTTCATATTGTATAGGTTGTACTAACGGTATTCTTATAGCGGAATCGCTTTTCGGACTATACCCTCCCCTAGCTATTATTTGTTTTAGCGTTTCTACTTTCCAATGTTTAGCTCCGCCACCTTTAATCTTCCAATTATGTTCTAAACCGCATTCTACTGTAGATTCGTCTGTGAACGTTAATTTATAGACATCTTTGGTGCCTTGTTCGAATGTGTCTAACACCTTTGTAGTCGTTCCATCACCAGAGATTACATAATCGCCTTGTTGTATTTCGCCCATAGTGGTCCACCCGTTTGGTGTCATTATCTTGGATGAGTATGGTTGTTCTTTTCCCACTTGACGACTTGAAACTAGCGCAATATGGTCTCCCGATGCTGCAATTTTAGACCAATTTAACCAAAGTCGATTAAAATAGATAGGAGTTGGATATCCTGCATAAGTCATGTCACCTAAAATGAATTTTGTGAACCAATATATCCCAATTGTCGGTTTATAGCACAATTCTAGTATTTCATTGATAATTCTAGCTTTATTTAAGTCTAAAAGACTTCCTTCTACTTGGTAGAAGACTGTTCTGTCGTAAAATTCATCTTTGGTTCGGGAAAACGCCCAATCCAAGTAATCATCTATTATTTCGCCGTAAGTTCTAACCATTTGTCTAAATATCAAAATCCTCCAATATTTCAGCTAATCTGTGCTTAAATTGACACTTTTCCATCACAAATTCCTGTCCAGCTTTAATAACTTCTTCTCTTTCGGAGTCATTTGACAACCAGTATACTAATTTCTCCAATAATTCATCATTATTTTTAAAAGTGTCTAAATGTCCGCCTATTTTAAACATTTTATCTGCCCCAGCTGTATTATTTGTCAATAAAAACGCTCCAGAGCATAAAGTTCTATAAACTCTTGCTGACATTGCTTTCTCTCTGTCGGGCCATCCATCAATACCAATAACAACTTTGCTTGCTTGACATATTAAACTATGTTGGTCATTAATTGCAGCGAATCCTGTGTGGCATTCTTTAACGAACTCTGGTTCTTCGCCTTCAGGGTAATATATCTCTCCATATAGCTTTAAATCGAATCCTGCTTCGTGTATTGCTTTTAGTACTTCTTCCCTATTAGGATGAATCATACCAACTGAACCCAAGAATACAACATCCGCGCCAAACTTTCTTTTCTGTATAGAATTGAATACTACTCCTTTGTTAGCTTTCTCATAACATCCTTCCGTTAACCATTTTGCTTTGACTCCCATCTTTTCTAATTCAGGTACAGCGCTTGCATCAATTGTATAAAACATATCACAATTCTTTATAAACTTTACATATGGTGCTACATCTTTTACAAATGTTCCTCCTAGTGTTACATCAAATATCCATGTTACAATAGGGTTTTTGTGGAACTCTTTTATTTTCTTAATTGTTTCTCCTTCTAATCCTAGTCCTTTAATAACTATTGTTAAGTCTGGTTTTAATTCTTTGTGAGCTTCTATAAATTGCTCATTTAAAAAATCTCTACCACCTTGTTTGTGTGCCGCTCTCCAATCGAATGTTGCTACTTTGTGTCCTAATTGAATTAGCGAATCGTGTATGTACAAGCCTGATTGCCTGTCTAAAGTTGGACAAGCTAATAATATATTACTCATTTTAAAATACCTCTTATTATTTTAATAATCTTTTTGTAAGCGTCTCCTTCTCCGTATGGGTTTTTGCCAGTCATTGTCTTCCATAAAGAGGTGTCTTCTATTAGTGCTCTAGCATATAGTGTAATTGCATCAGTATTTGCGCCAACTATTAGAGCTAAATTATTATCTAACAATTCTTTATTTTCACACACATCTCTAGTAATTAATACCGGTGTATGTAATGTAGGTGCTTCTTGTGTGACTCCTCCTGAATCAGTTATAGCCAACATAGCGGAAGATAATTCATCTAAGAATTCTCTATAACCTAAAGCGTCTTTGATTTTTACATGCTCGCAGTCTTCTAATAGTTTAGCTATTTTATCCTTCACTATTGGATTAGGATGACAAACGAAAGTGATTTCGTATTCTGATAATTGTTTTACTGCTTCACAAATTTTATCACAATTGTCTCCCCAGTTTTCTCTTCTGTGCAAAGTCACTAAAATCTTTTTGGGATTCTTAATATCTGAAATAGATTTTTGTTCGTTCAACATTTTCAACGCATCTATAGCAGTATTTCCTACTATATATGATGATTGTACGTTCTCCTTTATAAGGTTTTCTATTTCTGGAACGGCTTGACACAAATGATAGTCTGATATTACATCTGTTATTCTCCTATTCATTTCTTCTGGAAAAGGATTGTATTTAAATATACTTCTAGCTCCTGCTTCCATATGCATAACAGGACATTTATTAAGCATGCCCGCGATTGCGCCAGATGCAGTAGTTATCGTATCACCGTGTACTAAAATTAAATCCGGTTTTTCTTTTTGTATTACTGGTTCTAATCTACTAATTATTGTAGACATCAATTTTGAGAGCGATTGACCATGCTTCATTACACTTAAATTATAATCAACATCTATATAGAATGTATCTAAAACATCATCTGCTATATCTGTATGCTGTCCTGTGTGTACTATACATAAGTTCTCTTTGTCTAAATGCTTAATAGTTGAAGCTAACTTAATCCACTCCGGCCTCGTCCCAGCCACTATCATTACTTTTCGTTCCATTCTTTCACACCGTCTTCTAATATCTTAATTGTGATATCTACTATTTTATCCATAGTGCCCATACCAATTTTATTAGTCATCATTAATTCTTTAGCTTTCTTTCCGTATCTTCTTCTGATTTTAGGGTTGTCTAAAAAATATTCTATTTGCTTAGCTAAATCATTAATGTTATTTCTTTCGGCATATAGCGGAGCATCTTCAAGAACTTCATAAATATGGTGTTCTTTATAAGTAATAGCTGGCTTTTCATAATAGAATGATTCTGCCATTGGTATCCCTGCCCAAATATTTATACTAAACATTGATTCTTGTATTGTTCTTTCTTTAATACCTTCTTGTCCAGAACCTCTAAATTCAATATTAACGCCTAGCTTTTCTGCTTCTGCTTTAATATGTCTTAACTCCTCACCATATCCAATCACAACATACTTAGGCGCATTTTTAATCTTTGCTAACGCTCTAACAATATGTATGATTCTTTTGTGAGGTACTAATCTAGCCGTGCTCATAATTTGATATTTCTCTTCTATAGAATCATCTCTGTATTTTTCTAACTTCTTTAAATCTGCAGCATAATATTTAATAGTAGCATCTATAGGTTTTGTAGAGAATGGTACCAAGGTGTATATCAATGTATTCCCGCAAGTAGACCTTACTGTAGCATCTTCCCAATCCATCATTTGATTAACATATGTTTCTATCCACTGATTCATACTAGCTTTAACATTGTCTAGTTGGTCAGGACGCTCATACCCCCAATCTCTAGGGTTCTCTAGTCCTACTCTCCAAGGAGGTATCCATTCCATATGAGTATATACAGGTATGTTTAATTTTCTTCCTATCCATTTTGCAATACTCATTGAATATTCCATTGCGCCGAACACTATATCATATTTTCCTTTTAGTATCTCTGGTGTTAATCCAAAAGAAAATGTGACTTCGTGCCCTCTATTTCGTATCTCTTCTGCAAACCCTGTTTCTGGTGTTTTAATAAAAGGGTTGTGTGGGGTTATATATAGTATATGCATTTAAATCCTCTCCATCATTTTTAATAAAGTGTAATCGTCGATGTGCTTAAACACATCTTTATAATAAAATTGTTCTGCGTTGGGAAACCCTTTTTTGCAAAAGTCTGTATCTATTACATCTTTCATCCGCAAATGCCCTCTTTTATTTTTTGGTATTCATTTCCTTTTTCTTTTACAAACTCTTTCCTAGCTCTATGTCTGTAATGTTCTAACTCTTTAGGAGTAATTCCTTCAATATTGATGTTTGCTTTCCCGTATCTTAAATGAAAAGTTTCAAACCCTTCAACGAACAAATCTTTTTCTACACAATGGTCCCAAAATGGGCATCCCGGTAAAGGCTGAGCAATAAAGAATGATGCTGTATCAATATCTAAATGTTTAGCATACGTTATTGTAGCTTCAATATCATCTTTAGTTTGCCCTTCTAATCCTAACATAAAAAATGCGTGAAGTTGGTAATCAAATTCCCTTCCCCATTTTATAACATTATTAACGTGACTGATATCTACATCTTTCCCTTTCATTAAATTATTTAATTGTGTCTGGTCATAACTTTCAATAGCTAAACACAGATAATCCATTCCGGCTTCTCGCATAAGTTTTAACCTATCTCTGTTTAAAGCTTTTAACCAAATACCTATAGGCCATCCCCATCTCATTTCTTTAGCTAAACCAGATTCTATCATAAGTTTACAAAATTCTTCTACAATAGACCAAACTACTATTCCATTATATTCGTGATATTGCATTTCTCTTATTCCTAAAGAATATGCCCATTGAATTTCTTCAAATAGATTTTTAGCACTTCTAGCTCTATATCCCGGGAACACTACACTATGTACACAGTGTTCGCATTTATTTGGGCATCCTCTAGCCATCATAGACATACTAAATTTTCTTGCTTCATATTGTTGATATCCAGTTTTCTTCCAAATATTTTCGTACATATCTAAATCTATTAAGTCGTGTGCTGGGAATGCCATGTTATCTAAATCTTTTCTCCAATATTTTTGTGGTTGAACAATTAATTCACTATCTTTATAATACGCTAAGCCATCTATTAAGTTCATTACTAAACAGTCTTGCCCATCTATATATTTTATAAGTTCTAAAAATGGTTGTTCGCCTTCACCAATAACTGCAAAATCTACACAAGTATTTTCTAAAAATACTTCTGGTCTAAGTGTGACAGGATTTCCGCCAATAACTGTAACTATTAAAGGATTGACTTCTTTAGCTAACTCACATATTTCTAAAGCGTGATATTTTCTTAAATCCACCATACAAGATACGCCTATAATATCTGGTTCAAAATCTTTAATCTGTTTTTTAATTTCTTCAGGACTTAACCCATATCTTATATAATCAGTCTTGAATTCGGTTTCGTTAAAATATCCTTCGGATAAAACATCCATTATCTTAATATCATTGTATCCGTTGTCTCTTAAATGTCCTGCTAAATACATAAGATTCATAGGTGGTAAAGCTGGTTTACCTTCTTTCCTATTCTTCATAATGTTTGTGGCTGGTTGCGACAAAAGTATTCTCATCTTAACTTACACACCGCATAAAGTTCTGCACCATTTATTGTCATCTTCATTGATAAGCATTTCTTAATAAGTTGATGATTCATTTTATCCATTAATGCATTTGGTAATGGTTTGTAAATGTAAGACCCGCTTTCTAGAATTTCAAAATCTGATAATATTAAATCCGATTCAAAATGGTGTATTCCATACATACGCTTGTGCCCTGCTGAAATATCTTGCTCAGTTAATTCTAATGGGTCTTCTATTAATCCAATATCCATCCCTAACAATCTATTATAACTACGTCCATTTGGTACTACAAATATAAACACTGTTTCTTCGTTGCCCCATTTTGTCATACGTTCTAAGAATGCTTTTGGGTTATCTACATGCTCTAATACATTTGAACAAATAATTGTATCATACACTTCATCGACTTCTATATCTTCGAATTTATTACATATTTTATATAAGTTGTTTGCGTCTTCTATTTGGTCTAAGCAGTCTTGATTAATATCTATTGAAACAACTTTCTTAAACTTATTAACTAGATATTTTGTAATCTGGCCTTCTCCTGCTCCTACTTCTAAGCAAGTGTCTCCTCTAGCGTGTATTAGTATTTTCTCTGCTCTTGCTTTATTAAGTATTTTATTAAATCCTTTGTTTTGATATTCATCTACCATCTTTTTCACCTTATTTTTATGAAGACAGAACCATCTCCAGTTTCCTCTTCCATTAATCCTATACTATGTTTTATTAATAATGCTGCAATAATAGACCCTATCAATAAGAAAAACCATGGATACATTATTTGTGTCAAAAAACCTATAATCAATCCTAATGCATATATCATTACTTGACATATTTTTATTTCATTATTCATTCTTAATCACCGTTCTAATATTCTCTATTATATGTTTAATCTCTTCATTAGTCATATTTGGCCTAATAGGAATGCTCACTATGCTCTTAGCTATCTTGCTAGCATTTGGTAAATCTGCCAATGATTCTGGGTAATACACTCTAGCATCGATTCCGTTTGCTCTCATATTTTTTACAAACATATCTCTATTTTCTACACAGAATGAATAATTGTTGAATACATGTCTTCCTCTAAGTTCTGCTTTAGGAGTATCTATTATATCGTTTAAGTAAAACTCGTATGATGATGCAATGTCTTTTCTGACTTGTATAAATCTTTCTATCTTATATAGTTGTGCTAATCCTATACCAGCTTCCATATCTGTCATTCTATAATTATATCCGAAGTCTTTATAATCGTATCCTTTACCTAATTTACCATGGTTTCTAAATAGACGTAATGTGTCAGCTATCTTCTTTGAGTTAGTTGTGACCATTCCGCCCTCTCCTGTAGTTATTATCTTAGTCGGATAGAAGCTAAATGTTCCGCAATCTCCAAAACTACCTACCTTTTTGAATTCATGCTCTGCTCCACAAGCTTGTGCGCAGTCTTCTATTACTTTCAAGTTGTAACGTCTCGCCAGAGCCAATATGGGCTTCATATGGCAACTATTACCAAATAGGTGTACTGGAACGATTGCTACAGTTTTCTCTGTCACAGCAGCTTCTATGAGCGCCTCATCTATGTTGTAATCGTCTTTAATGTCTACGTACACCGGAATTGCTCCGATAGCCTTAATCATGTTGATTGTGGCTGCAAAAGTAAATGGTGTAGTGATAACTTCGTCCCCTTCTTTGATGCCACATGCTACGTAAGAACCGTGTAATGCAGAAGTTCCATTTGAGTATGCTACAGCATATTTTGTACCAATATATTTAGCAAATTCCTTCTCAAATTCTTCTACCTTTGCTCCTTGTGCTAACATACCTGATTTAAGTACGCTTATTACAGCTTGTGTTTCGTCAAATCCAATTTTGGGCTTAGCAATATGTATCATTTTATTCCCTCTTACTCGCGGGAGAACCGAACCATGTCTCTCCTTCTTTTGTTGATTTTGTCACAACACTTCCCGCTCCTATAATGCAGTTCTCTTCTATAACTTTTCCAGGAGTTATTACAACATGTGACCCTATTCTAACATTATCTTTTATAATAGCAGGGTCAGCAACATATTCTCCTTCAGGTTTTCCAATCGTATTATCTGCAGGATTATTTCCGTATGGGCCAATAAAGCAATTCTTTCCAATATTACTATATTCTGAAATCATACAATGTCCTTGTGTTCTAGTTCTATCTCCTATCTTTGCATAAGGCTCAATACTATTATGGCTACCTATACTAACATCGTCTCCTAGTTCTACATTGTCACGAATCAATGAAAAGTTTCCAATTCTACAATTTTTTCCTATTTCGACTTCGTATAATATTACAGCGTTAGAAAATATTACAGTTCCTTTGCCAATAATAGTAGACTCGCCTATTCTAACATTAGAGTTAGCGAAATGTCTAGCAGAAGTTATACAAGTATCGTGATGAAACTTTACAAACCACATAGTATCTTCAATCATTTTTTAAATCTCACCTTTTCAATTAATATTCTATTCTCATCTGAAGGGATATTAAACTCTACTTTCATTCCTGGCAGTGCTCCTTTTTTAAGTTGTTCTCCTTCAATATTATTATCTAACACTGCAATATGATGTAATCCTGAACCATATTTTTCTACAAATTTATTTAAATGATTTCCAGGAACTTTTCCTTTTACTAATTCTATTAATATATTGTCAAATTTAATAAAGACGCACTTTGCTCCGAAGTCTTTTGCATCTTCGATATACATTACGTCTCCTCCTAACTTGTCAAACATATCTATATACTTGTGTAAATCATCTACTACTATTCCAATATGGTTTATTTTAGTCATTGTTCTCCCTCTTTGTATTTTGCTTCATAATATATTTTGTCATCTATTTCTTTGGTTTTTATAAAACCTGCAGACTCAAACAACTTTGGCATTCTGAAATTATCATTGTTAGGTATCACCGCCCCTCTAACAGTGATTCCTTCTGCGTGTAAAAGCTCTTTAATGACAAACAATAATTCCTTTCCTACTCCTCTACCCATAGTTCTACATGATACGCATATATCTTTTATAAATGCGCAATCTGGCATTCTTTCAATTATAACTTCACCAACGATACCATAGTCTCCGAAGTTATCTTTTAACTCTGCTGCATAAACTATGAACTTGTCATCCTTTATAAATGTTTCGATTTCTGATTCGGAATATCTATTCCTCACTGCATTCAATTCGTTGGTACGATTTGCCAAATTGGCTAGACGCACTACATTGTCTTTTGTAGGGGTGAATATTCTAATCTCGTTTCTAATCTTTTTTAGAAACTCTTTCTTATCTCCTACCCAGTCTTCTTCTGCAGTAACTCTACATCTTTGTTGTTCCATAGATATTAATCTATCTGTGTCGAAATATTTCATAACTTCATATAAGTCTTCCATAAAATCAACGTGCACTCCTAATTTTTCTTTTACTAACATTCTATTATATGGTAAATCATCTATAAACAATACTTCAGATGGCTTTAGCCCATATTTGTATAATAGTAATCCTATCATCTCATCTTTTTCTGAATATACTGTTGCCCAGATTTCTTCAAAGTATTTATCAATTCCAAGTGACGATACTGTGGTTTGTGCATTCTCTAATTTATTATGCGTGCACACAAATTGTTGTACTCCTAACTTGTCTAATTGTTTTAAAACTTCTTTAGTTTCGTCTTTCAGAGTTACTTTATCACCATGATATATTGTACCATGCCAAATTGTGTCGTCCAAATCCCAAATCACTGCTTTCATCTTTGTTCCTCGAAATGTTCTTTCCATGTGTTAGATACTCCCACTTTTACATGATTAAAAACGTGGTTGAATACTATATTTGGGTTATCAAGTGTTAATGTTAATCTGTCTGGTTTATCAACCGTTCTGTTGAGATTGAACGCCTGTACATCATCACACCTTACGCCATTTATTTCAACTTCGGTTCTTGCATACGCAGGACCATCGCCTGGTAGTAGAGTTATCTTCACATCTGTCATTTTATGCTCTCACAATTTTTAAATTAAAGATTGCTTCTTTTAAATCTTCTTTAGTAAACTTGCTTTTAAAGAATATGTCTAATTCTGCTAAAAGTGGTTCTGATTTGCCAATGTGTATTTCTAAACCATTGTGCCACAATCTTTGATTCATATAATCTGCTTCTATTATGTAACCAGGACCCATCACTTTAATTTCTCTCCTTTTGTGGGGACTCTTTTTGTCTGCGTGTAAGAAACAATCTACGCCATTAATTTCTGTAAACAAGTTACAAGAGTTAGCTTGACTATTCTTAGCTAACATACGTGGTGCTTTATATAACAAATGATTTGTCAAAAGCTGACATACATCTGAATCATGTATGCATAAATCTAAATGCAAATTATAATCTTCTTCTTCGCTTAATAATCCAGACCTAGTACAAATTATAGTATCTATTTCTTTACCACTTATTAAGTTTTTCATTATATCAACTACAGTATTATATCTTTCAATGTGTCCAACCATTATTCTAGTTGTTTTTACATCCATATATTTCATTGCATCATAACCATCTATAATTGGCTTTTCTACTAAAACACTAAAGACATTCATCTTGATACAATAATCTAAAATCTCCCCGTGTGTAGGAGTTGGCGTTGCTATAATAACATGTGTTGGTATAAACTCTTTAATAGCTTTTTTATAATCGCTGTAATCGGTATCACCTTCGATATCGCATGTTTTTAATGTGTGTACTGCTGTTCGTAAAAGTTTCTTAGATACTCTTACATGGTTTTTACCCATTTTTCCTTTTGCTCCTATGATTAATAATTTCATTTTTTACCTCTGAATAATTTTAAAAAGTGTTCTTTATTATTTTTCCAATCAAAGTTAGTTTCTGCAAATTTCCTTGAATTATGTTTTAGTGTGACTAATATTAATTTGTTTTTCAACATATTCATTTTTTCAGCCAAATCTTCAACATCTACATCTGCGGAAGGACAAGTTACATGAGGGCTAGTACCTATTTTACATGCTACAGTTAATCCATTAACATTGTTTTGCACTAACTCATTCATCGGACTTGCATCACAAACTATTACTGGTTTTCCACATGCATTAGATTCTAGGGAGTTGTGTAATACAATTTCTCCGCAATAACTACTATCTTCTTCTACTGTTATATTATAAACCCTGTCTTGTCCAATTTCTTCAATTCTCCTAACATTTACATAAAAATAATCGTTATCTTCTAAATACATAGTATATCGAGATTTAATATATTTTAAGTCAAATAACTCACACATTTCTTTTGAATGCGCTAATCTCATACAATAAAAGTCTTTGCTGTTCCAGATTCTATTACCACTTTTATATTTAGTAACTTTGCTTAATATGTTGCATCGTAATAACAAATATTTTATGCCATATGCTAAATGCTCTGATATTGTTGAAGCCGTTACTGTTTTCTTACCTATACAGCCATCACCGTAAAAGTATCCTTTTAAAAACTCTTTTTGTAAATCTATATTTTCATTTAATAAGAAAGTTGGTACGTCTTTAAATTCGGCATATTTTCCACAAATTGTTTCTAAAAAGTCGCTAACTATACTATTAAAAAATAGTATATGTGTCCCGTTGCCTCTTGTGACGAGTTTACCATCTAAATTAAATATTGATTTCATATTTTTTAGTATAAATTCGTGGTATTCTTTTTCTTTTGTATGAAATGCAAATCCGAAAGTAGAGCCTTTTTCTGTCCACCCTTCTGCTACAAAAAAACCAAGTAATCTACACAAATTCTTGTCGACTTTTATTTTTTTTGGTATTAATACTTTATAATTATCATAAAGTTCATGTATGTTTTTTATTGTAAGCGCATCCTGCTTCGTATTAACATTGTTTAGAATTCTATATATTGTATTTTTTGAAGTATTAAAAATCTTAGCTAATGTATACACACTATAATTTACTCCTTTCATATTTTTTGTATATTTATTATATATAGAATTTTCCGTTTCCATTATATTAAGAGTATCTATATATTTTTTTAATGGTAAATAATCATTATGTATTACTTCTTTAGGTTTCGGAACAGCTATAAAATTATATGGTTCAATTTCTAAAGCCTTCTTCCAAATTGGATTATATTTAATATTTTTCTTTTTATAATCTTTTTTGGTTAGTGGCAAAATTAATACAGGGTGTTCTGGCGTCAATTTAATATCTTTTGTATAATCACACTTAATATTTAAAATGTTATTTTTTCCTTCCATAGTATTTATAACTTTTTTAAAAGTACCTGTGTGCGTCAATACTTTATCTCCTATACTAACATTTTCTATTGTTGTCATACCAAAAGAATTATATATCAAACTTCCTTTTGGCTGACAGTTAATTCCAATAGTATCCCACTTTGCTGTATTAACCACAACATCTACATGCTTAGTCATTCTAATAATATCTTTTCTTGAAAATACTTTTGCGCCAAGATGTGTTATTATTAATTCTACACTTTCATCATCTATTAATTGAAATGCTTTGATAATTTTATCAGTATTCTTTCTATCATCTACTCCGCCTGAACCAGCGCAGTGAAAGAATTTAATAGTATCTGTTTCGTGCTTAGGTTTATTTATAGAATCAAATTCTGCAAAATCTACTCCCCAAGGAACATGAATTGTTTTATATAGACCTTTCTTTCTCATTAGTTTAGTTTGGAATCCTGTTGGTGCAATTAAGTGGTCGTATTTTTTATAATGTTCTAACTGATTGTCAAAATCTAATTTTTCCCAAACTAGATATCCTACAGTCATAACGCCTTTCTCTTTGCATACATCAAGTTTGTCATATGAATCTTTCCACCATTCATTATATTCATTAAAGAACATTGCATTAAGTTCGTTATCATCTATCCATTTTTCAAATGCTTCTTTTGGTACATTGTTAACTCCTTCTAAATTAACCATTGTTGTCGGTTCTACAAACTCTTCTGATAGTGTAGCATTGTTAATTCTATAAACATGTACTTCGTGACCATCATCTTGTAACATTTTAATAATATCTCTGTTTACATATGAATGGCCTTTGGGGCTACCATAGAAAACATCTACAATTCCTACTTTCATTTTAATTCCCTCCCGTTTGATAATTGTTTAAATGTGTTAGCTCTGAAGTTATCAAAGTCTGTAGTATCTTTTACTAAACACATTAACGTATTTGATTTTACATCTGAATCCCAAAAGTTAATTTGTTCTGCAATTCTTAATCCACACTTCTTCAAAAATTCATTGATGCTCATTGGATTGAAGTATTGAGTTTGTAACCCATCATATATTTTTCTTGGGTCAAATTCTAAACCAACAAACATTAGTGCTGGCATTTCAATAAATATTACTCCGTCTTTTTTCAAATGTAATGCTAGTTGTCTAAGTTCTTCAATTGGCTTATTCATCTTTTCTAAAACATGGAACATACATATTACATCGTACTGTTCTAAATCTTTAATTTCAGATGGTGTTCCGTTGTGCATTTGATATTCTTTACTAAGGTCCTCGCAAAGAGGAGTACTTATGTCTGCTCCAGATACTTCGAAGTCTTTGTTTGCTGTGTCTAAAAAATGACTATGCCCGCATCCAACTTCTAATAATTTTCCTTTTTCTTTAAAGTTCTTAACAAAATCATATCTGTAATCTGCTACATAGTGTGCTAACTTTAAAATATCTTTATTACCCGTTGTGTGCGCTGAGTTAAGATATGTTTTATAATGAGTTGCTGGTACAGTTTTGTTTTTAAATATATGACTGCACTTAGAACATATGTTTAAATCTATTACGAATTCTTCTGATAGTTTTGATTCGCATGCTGGGCAATAATGTTTCTTCATTTAAATCTTTCCTCTGTTTTAATTTGTTTTCTTAATACTAGTAATTCTTTAATTAATGTATCTACATCCTGTAAAACTACTTTATCATTTGTGATGATTGCTTCTAGTCTGAATGGTAGTTGCTCTGAAAATGTTTTCATAGCTTGACCAATTTCATAAATGTCTGCTGGCGTTCCATCTATAACTTTACAATGTATTATCTTGACATCTTCAGATGATGTAGTAGTTTCCGATTTTTGTTCTTCCATATTTATTACCTCTAACTTCCTTTTTTATTTCTAATAAAACTTTTTGTAATTGTTTAATTGTGGAACGTAGTAATACTCTTTTCTTTTTTTGTTCTCCATCAATTGTGTAATACATAAAAATTATAATACCTTTCTGTTCAACTTTATCTATAAAAGAATAAGATTCGATATTCTTAATTATTTCTTTTTTTAACATTTTTCTTTTTCTTTTTCTTTACTTTGTTTTTCCATTTCATTCCTTCTATCTTTTCCACATTTTCCATTTTCGTTATCGACATCGTTATCACACTCGTTTAGTATTTTACAAAATTCTTTCAACTTTGATTCTGGTAAAAGTTCAAAATTAGGAGCACAGCAATGTCCTCCTAAAATACCTTTTGGAGCAGTCAACACAGGTCTAACTACTTCTGGTTTATACAATTCAATGTATCCATCATTATAAGTTAAATTTGGTTCTGTATAGACATTATTAAAATTCCAACCATTCTTTTTACAAATTCTATCAACTTGTTTTGCAAATAATATATTCCAACTATAATATGTAGTGGAAAATATCTTTGCTACTTCACATTCTTCTGCGCTACCAATTCTCCTAGATTCTATTTTAAGAGAGGTCCAATAAGCGCTAGCCAAATTACAATCATCTTGCGTTCCTCCTACATACTTTACAAATGTTTTTATTCCTTCATACAAGTCAGGATGTATTCCTCTTACAAAAGAATGAACAACAGGAATATTAAAATTAGCATTATTAATCATTTTCTTTATTTCATCAGTAGTTCCTGCAGGAACAGTAGAGTTGATTATTACTAGTTTAGGAGCATAGCGTACGGCAGCCATAGACACGTCATTCTTGAACGATTCTGAAAAAGGTATACATACATGCATAACATCGTAATCGTTCAATGGCGGGCTCCTATCGAGCTCTAAGACGTATGTCTCATCGTTGTGCTCTTCCGATATTTGTTTGATAGGTGTCCCAACTTGGCCAAGACCCATAATTAATACTTTTCTCATCTTATTCATCTCCCGTATTTAACTCTTGCTCTCTTTCTGAATCAGCATCTAATATCTCTGCTTCGACATCAATCATAGAAGGCGTATACAAACTCTTTCTGCTATCTTTGTGCTGGTCAAGACTTAGTTCGCTAATTTTGTTAACTATGATATTAATATCAACGGAGCCACTAGGTTTGATATCTCCCATCAACTTTGCTAACAACTCTAAACCCTGAAATAATTTACCAACAAGTTTTACGTATTGGTCAACTTCTTTAGCATCCTTCGCCATATCTTTGACTTCTTTAATTTCGTCTAAAATATCTTTAATCTCTTTTTCATAGTTCACGCACATACTTTCAAATTTATGAAAGCTCTGCAGTTCTGTAGCAACTTTAGTTTGCATCAAATCTTTATTTTTCTTTAACCATTTTGAAATTGACACATTGCTAATTTTGACTTTTTTATTTTCTAGTAACCATACAGATATCTTAGAAGCAGGCGTTCCTTCTTTGTACAACTTCAATACATCATCTACAACACCATATTGCTCTACTGCGGATATCTGGTTCTTAGTTGCTACTTTCAGTTTTGGTTTTGAATCCATTTACTATCCACCCCTTTTCTTTTGAATATAATTTCCATTTCTCTCTGCCTGTAATAGGTTTGAGTGCTGGGTCTTCCTTTGATACAGAAGATATAATAAACTCATCACAGTAGTAAAGCACATTAGCGAAGTCTGGCTTTTCTTCTGTCACAACGAATATTCTTCCGTTAAATATCTTTTGATAAGGAAGTTGGTCAAATATACCAGGCTCATAGAACATTGAAGTCTTTTCATTTCTAGTTACTTTAGATATTCTTCCGTACATTAATTGTGCTACTCTACAATTTTTTCTTTTTTTGACTTTATAATCGATTTGTATCCCATTAAGCATAAAACTCACCTTTTTCTCTTTATATATATCTTAATATAAGTTCTACTATATAAATGTTTGCATTTTGTAACAACCAAAGGGACAGGGGGTACAGGTGGTAACAGCTCGCACAGTGTTTAACCACGGTAGGAGGCCACAGCGGTAAGAGTATTCTTATATATTATATATATACACCTTTACCACCTTACCTTATACTACGTATAGTTACTACGTAACTATACTCCGTATAGTAGGTAAAGGAGTGGTAAGGGGGAGTATTATATATTATATATGAAGAAAACCGCGTTACCGCTGACACCTCCTACCAGTTGGTAACCACCTTGAAACGCCGCAAAGATTTTTTGAAAAATATCGAAACAGGGTTAAAATGGGTTAAAATGGGTGTACAAAACCGAAAGATTTATATAGTAGAAGTTACTATAGTAATACTGAGGACTAAATAATCTTTGGTAAAACTAAAAATGGGATGGATAAAAAAACTTTTAAATGTTGCGGATACCAAAACTATTGAGCAATTACAGGAACAAGTAGCAGTTCAGGAACTATTATTGGACAATATGCAAGTTCCTAAAACTGAACCTAGTGAATACGCTAGAGAGCAAAAGAAAGTAGCGGATATTACAGGAACAGTTGCTAAGAGAGTTCCAGTTAGGAACTTACAGCATTTATATTTGAATAACCAATTTATTTTCAGAGGCGTAAATGTTAGAGCCGATGAGCTTATCACTAGAGGCTACAAATTAATAGATGGCGATGATATAGGAACAAAGTCATGTCAAAATTTGATAGACAAAAGTGGCGGAGACAATCTTTTCTGGCAAACTAGTATAAATTGTGATACATCAGGAGACGCATATTTGGAGAAAATTCCAAACGTGGCTGGAACTTCTATAGAAATATTACGACATGTTAATCCTGTAAATTTTGGATTTTTAACAGATTTACAAACTAGCAGGATTATCCTTAACGAGAAAGGATTACCAAAAGCATATATGCAGAAAGTATATAATGACGAAGGTAAAGAAGAGACACGAGAAATCGAGAAGAAAAGAATTTCACATTTAGTATTCAATACATTTGCAGACGAGTTTAATGGGATATCCTCATTACAACCTGTTTATAATACAGCTATAAGATTAATGAATATGGAACAAGCTGCGGCTGAGTCAGCGGTTAAGACTGCTAATCCTCTACACGTTGTTACCACGAGTTCAAAATCTCCAGTCGAAGTTGCAAAATGGGCAAGATTATTTGGCAGAATTTCAGGCAAAGAACAAATCACACTTCCAGCAGAAACTGACTTAAAAATCATTTCACCTGGGAATCAAAACTTTAATGATTACGCAGAATATTTTTTAGATGCAGTTGTAGCTGCACTTGGTGTACCGAAAATAATCCTAACAGGAATTTCGGGCTCTGGTTCAGGAAACCGAAGCACTGGGTCAATACAATCGAGACACTTTTATAGTGTTATCCGTGCAAACCAAAGATATATGGAAAGAGTATTCAATGAGGTATTCGAAGATTACGGAACACGAGCAGGATTCAAAGCTCCTAAATTACGATTCAACGATATTGCAGAAGATGCAGCGACTAATTCACAATGGGCAATAGAACTTTATAATTCAAATCTTATAACACTTGGTGAAGCAAGGGGTATGGTTGGTTTAGAACTACCATCAGACATTAAAAAAGATTTGGAACAAGCAGCAATTGTGAAAATGACGAAGCTAGCACCTAATGCCGATTCGGTAAAAAAAGATGAGAAAGAGACATTCCATCCAGCAGACCCAAAGAGTGGTGCTGGTTCGCAAGCTGGACAAAAAGCAGAGAAGAAAGTTAGTCCAGATGTAAAGAGTGTGGTGTAGTTGAACGATAAAAAATTTCACGAGTTATTACGAAGACTCAAAGACGCAGAAACAGATTTACACGTTTCTCACCAAAGTTCCTCCCCCCAGCGGAGCAGCATTTGTTCCGTTGGTTTTTTTAATCACGCAACAGATGTGTCATTAATACCGGAGAAGGAATTGCCATTGGCTCATTCGATGCTACATATGTTTTATAATGGTAGCGGCGGAAGAAATTTGTCAATGAAAACTATAGAGAAACTTCATGCAGATGTTACAGAACGTTTGCCATCGCATAAAAATTTTGACGGACTTGATAAAAATGAATAAAATGGAATATTTAAAATACGAAGAAACTTTAATTCAAACTGCTATAGATATTAAGCATTTAGAAATGCTGTCTAAACTAGATAATGAGATATCTAAAAGAGAAGGAAAAACTATAGAGAAATTAAGTTTCGAAGTTAAAACTGTTGAAGAATTAAGCAATGGTGATTTCGCATTACCTTTTAAAATTAGAGGAAAGATGCTAGGTGTCGGAAGATTCAAAACTAAATATTATACAGAAGAAACATTGAAAGCTGTAGCAGAAAAATATAAAGGTAAAACATTTCCTCTCAAACTCGACCACAAGCACAGGGAAGCTGGTTCTACGATAGGATTAGTTGATAGAGTGTATTGGTCTCCTTCAGAAAAAGTATTAAGATATGAAGCTCATATTAACTCTGAGGTGCATGCTAGAAATGCTCGCGATAAAGCGCACAAAGAAGTCAGTGCAGGTATAGCATCATTTGACGGATATGATGACAAGTTAGGACATATTGGATACGATTTAGATTTTGAAGAATTATCTATTGTATGGAAAGGTTCTTACTCAGACAATACGTTAGAGGTAGTAAATTAAAATGCCTTATTCTAGTGTGGCAAAGTTGCCTCCGAGAATAAAAAAGTATCCAGCTAAAATTCAAAGAATGTGGATGAAAGTATTCAATTCGCGTTATACTAAAGTTTTAAAAGATGGCGAGAGTATCAAAGACGCCGAAGCAAAAGCCTTTACGATGGCAAATGGCATTGTGAAGAAAAACATTGAAAAATTCGGTGTAAGAAGATACGGACAAACTGCCAATATGCAATATTTGATTGACGCATTTTTGGGAAAAATATAGGTGAAATTAATGATTATAAAAAAACACGGCAGCAAGATGAAAGTTCTAAGAGGAGTAGACTTAATACGTCCAATCGAATCTGGAATGAATAAAGCTCCCAAAGGCGAGCGAACAAAAAGTAAAATCAAAAAAGGAATTCCTAAGTATAATTTTTAAGGAGGGTTATAACATGAGCGAAGAAAAAATAGAAAAAAAAGAAGAAGTTCAAGAGCAGCCAGTAGAGGTTGTTGAGCAGCCTTCCAAAGATAAGGTTGAAGAAGTAGTCGAAGAGGTTAAAGAAGAGCCAAAAGAAGAAGCATCTGGCGACAGTGTAGAAGCAGAACCTGTGAAGGAAGAAGTGAAAGAACCTGTAGTTAAGGAAGAACCAAAAGCAGAAGAAGTTAAAGAAGAACCTGTTGTTGAGGAACCTAAACCAGACGTATCTGTAGAGCAACTTAGTATCATAAAAGAAGTTAGAAAAGAATTGGCTAAATCATACACAGAAATGAAAGACCTTAGAAAAACTAATGAACAACTTTCAGTAGAAAGCAATGACATCAAACTTAATTTGTCCCAAAAGGACAAAGACATAGAACAACTTAGTGCAGAACTTAAAGCCTATAAGGCAAGAGACATAGCCGTCGAAAAAGCTCAGATGGTTAAGAGATTAGAGCAATTATCAGCAAGCTTTGCAAAACTAGGACAGAATAAAACAATTGAACATTTATCTAAGCTAGATAAAGCAGTTATAGCGGAATTTGAAGAGATTACTAACATCGCGCTATCTAACAAGACAAATGAACAACTTGACGCAGTTACTGTACCATCGCAAGCGACAGTACAGAAAACAGTAGTAGCACAGAGTGCACCTAAAAATCTTACAAATAAAGATTTCTTTGGCGGATTATGTGGTACATTAGAATCTCAGCAAGATACACAAGGCGGAGATTCCAAAAGAATTTTAAATATGTAAAAATTACGAGGTAGATTATAATGAGTTTAAAAACAGTAGAGCAACTAGACGTTGCATCAGTAACACAAATTGGTAGTGCATCATGGGCTAGCCAAACAGCGGGAATTGGTTCCGTAATGGGTTCAACTTGGAGTCAGAAAATCATATTTGATTCACAGCCGGACAGAGTTTTGTCTAAATATTTCCTAGAATTCACAGACCTAATGGGAAACAACGATGTAACAATTGTTATTCCAAAAATTGGCGACGTAGATTTAATGGGCGGCAGAGATGGATATGAAGAAGGAACTACAAGAGTTATGACAGCTTTTGATACAGCAGACAATATCACAGTTAGTTTAACATCTAAGGACGTTAAATTAGGTGGATGTGCAATTTCATTCGAGACTGCAAGCGCAACAAGAGTTTCTATCATAGAAATGGCTCACAAGCAATTAGTTAGACAATATCTTGAGACAATCGAGACTGATGCTAACGCAATTCTTGAAGGAGCAACAGTAAGTGCTGCTTTAGCTTCAGGTGTTTTCGGCGGAGACGCAACTACAACTGGAACTTTAGAAACAGGCGATGTTATCACAGTTGATAAAATCATCGACATGAAGATTGAGATGCAGAAGAAAAATTTTGCAAAGAAACCAGGAGATGCAGTTTTATTCCTACATCCTGAACAATACAAACAACTATTGAAAAGTTCACAGTTTACAAACGCTGCTGAATATGGAAGTGGTTCAATTGTATCTAAAGGACAAATCGAAGAATATGTTGGAATTAAATTAGAAACATCTACATTAGTTTCATCCGCATCAACATGGGGAAGCGGCGCATTAGCAGGTCACTATGCTTATATGATTGACCCAAGTGCAGCAGCTGGTATTGTTTGGAAAGAAAAAGCAAAAGTCAAAGTTGTTACTGAAGACGATGAGAGAGCTCACAAGGTTCTATTAGACGCTTGGTACCAAATGACTAGAATTAACCAACAAGCAATTTGCTTAGGTTATTTTTCCGACACATAAAATTGATTAATATTTTGGGGGATTCCCCCATTTTTTTAAAGTAAAGAACTCCGATTACAAAGGTAATCGTAGGACATTAACCTACGGAGGTATAATAAAATGTCAGTATACGGATTTAGAGATGGTGTATTTAAAGCACGAAATCTCCAAGTAGAACAAAAGAAATTACAAGTGGATACTCTTATGAGACCTATTTCTTCGGCTTCAGTATTAGTAGCAACTATGGATTGCAGTGCAACAGCAGCAGCAACTTTATCAACTACTTTTGGTAATCCAAGAGCAGTAAAAGCAGTTAATGCTATGTCCACCACAGCAGAAAGAGGAATGAATTTAGTAATCAAAGGTTACAACAGTCAAGGTAATTATGAAGAAGAAATTCTTGTATTAACCACAGGAACAACAGATTCAGTATCTGGAAACATTGCATTTGCGCAGATTACAGAAATTGTACCTGCAGTAAACTCAAAAGGATATGGTACATTCGCAACAGTAGATATTAAATTTACTGATAAATTCGGTTTAACTGAATATTGTGAACATTCTGATGACTTTTTACAAGCAGGATATTTTGCAGCTACAGCAGGCGCATTTACTTCAGCAACAGTAACATCAAAAGTTTCAGCAACTTATAATACAGTTGATTTGAGCGGTGAAGGAGTAACTGGTTCAGTTGTACAACTTTCATACAGAAGTAAGTTCCAGAATAGAGAAAGCGGTAATAACGTATAAGTTTTTTAGGGCATTGCCCTTTTTTTTAATTTTTTAAAGTAATGGTGAGGAGAGAAAATGGAAAAAGAAATGAAGGAAGAACTTAATAAAATTACGCAAAAGTTATTTAATAAAGACGTAGACAAAGTAAAGTATTTAATGTGCACAAATTACGTTCATAAACAATTAATCGAAGGAGAAGATTGTGTAAGAACTGGCTTGTATAGTTGGATACCAGTATTTGATGGTGAAGTAAAAAGCTATACATCAATATTAAACAAATCAGATTTACAAAAGTATGACATAATTCATGTCAATCTGTCCGGTCAAGATATGCATTTGGTGGGAGAGATAAGAGAATCATTAGGAGACAATCCTAATAACACACAGATAGTAGCAAATAATGATTACACAGTAGAATTGTGGCAAGGGTCTTTTGACTATCTACCCACAATGAAAAGAGAAATGTCTCATGCCGATGTATTGTTTGGGACAGAACCATATCAAGTTGGTGCATTGGAACTATTAACAGGAAGAAATATCCATTTGATAACACATCCTTGTTTTGTTAAAAGATTAAAAACCTTGAAGCCAAGACAAAAAACAGATATGTTAAGTGTTGTCTGGCATAGATATGACAATTACGCAATAGTACCAAGCATGGCTATCAAAGACATGAATAGACCTACAAGATTGATAGGATACGACCACAACGTAGATATAAAGAAATACGTAACTTCATGTCATTACAATTATTTAATGCCTGCAACAAACTATATGGATTTTTGCGAGCAGTTAATGGAAAGTGAACTAGTAGTTGACCCATTCACATTAACAAGTCAAAGCAGGACAGGCTGGGATTGTGCAGCATTAGGAGTGCCTATGATTGGCTCAAACAGAAACGAGTCAGTAAGACAGTGTTTCCCTTTTACGATGTGCGACCCTTATGATATCAAAACCATGAGAAAACTAGTAGAAAAAGTACTAAAAGATAAAGAGTTCAGGCAAAAAGTAATAGACTATGCAAAAGAACAAGTTGAGATAGTAAATTACGATAATTCAAAATACAAGTTAATTAAAGCGTTAGAAGTCGGAAGTAAAAAAAATTAAGAGGTAATAATAATGGCAGAAAAAACAATCGAAACATACACAACCAGAGGATTCAAAAACGAAGGCGTTGCAGGTTCAACTCCAGTAAGAATGACAGGAAATAAAGGAAAAGATGCTATCACACCACAAGTTATGAAGGAGAATAACATGCCCTCAAAACACATTGTAGGTAATAGACTTAAAAACGTTGCAGTAGGAAATGGGGTAGATAGTCAGAAACCAGTAAGTAACGCTAAAGGCGGAAAATCAGCAGGAAACGTTGGTTCAAGTAATGTAAACCACTCATAAGGAGGAGATTTAAATGATTAACGGAAAAAACGAGAATCATCCTAGCTTTTATGCTAAGGAAGAGAAAATAGAACAACCTATTGAAGTAGTTTTACCTAAAAAAGAAAAGAAAGAAGAAAAGGTAGAAGAACCAGTAGTTGTAGAAGAGAAGAAAGAAAAATTGTCATTTGAGGAGTTATATGATTTGACTAAATCTGAACAAGTAGATGCTTTAGAAAAATTAGGATTATCTAAGGATGAAATTAAAAAATTAAAGAAAGAAAAAGACAGAGTAGAAAAACTATTCGAACTATCAAAATAAATGGATGTGATTTAGAATGAATATAAGTAGAGGAGAAGTATCCCAATTTCAGTATTCTTCATCGATGGCTATAAGCGCCGCTGAAGCAATTTTGACAATAGGTACAACTAATACAGATGCGTCAAACATTAATATTACAGATTTAAAATTATCTTGTAGTACTGCTGCGCAAATCAAGCTTTTTGTATCATCCGTTACTCATCAGGCTATAACTTTAGACTTAGCCGCAAATACAACACATAATTTTACATGGGAAATTCCTTATAAAATACATGTTGTAGCATCTAGTGTAGAAACAAAAAGGTTTGTTGCTAGTGCAAACGGAACAGGAGTCAAGTATTCAATTAGCGGATATATCGACAAATGATTATAACTGTTAGTTTCGAGGATTTCAAGCGAATTTGTGATGAATATAGTAAAAGGATTTAATTGTAGTAAAGAATGCGAAAGAACAGGCGGGAACCAGAGGTATTGTAAAAAGTGTGCGTTAATTATCAAAAAACGACGGTGTACAATAAGAAGTGCGATGCGTCATAAAAATATTTATAAAAAACATCCCAAGCTTTTTTATTTGAGGATTTGCCTTTTATGCGGCAAAAGAATTAAAGCCGCTTCAACAAGGCAGAAGTTTTGTAAAAAATGCTCAATAATAAATCAAAGAGAATACCAAAAAAGATATAACAAAGTATACAGGAGTACGAAAGTTGGCAAATCCGCATATAAAAGATTAAACAATGTAAGAAGGGCGAAAATGAACAGTATACAGGAAGATTTCACTATGGATGAATGGTTTAGAAAGGTGGATAAAACTAAAGGAGTGTGCTCTGGATACGAGAGAGACGCTCATTTCGTGGGCAAGGATAAACTAACTATAGACCATACTCCGCCAATTTCAAAAGCGGCAATAGGATTTATTTACAAAATAGACAATATTACTCCATTGTGTAGAAGCTGTAATAGCAGAAAAGGAACAAAATAAACGTATTTTTGTTCTCAAAAACGAAACATTTATATAGTAGAACTTACTATAGTATATATAAGGAAGTAAAATATAACAATCAGGTGATTAAAATTTCATATACAATAGAAATTGACGGAGATTTATTAAAAAAGCAGAACAGTACTACACAGCTAACTATAGCTATAAACCCGAAAGTAACATATACAGAATATGTTGAGAATGAGGTTATAGTATCAGCGGGCGGGTCAGCGAGTATAAGTATGGGCGGAATTGCTAATCCTAAGTTTGTATACGCAGAAACTGACACAGGTGTAACATATAAATGTTATAGAGGCGCATCAGTAATAGCTTCAGCAATGCCAATAGAATCAAGCATGTTATTAACTCCTAATGCAGGGGGCAGATTCGGAACTGTTACAATATCAAATGCTGGTGGCTCAGATGCTAATGTAAAATTTTATGTGGCGGAATAGATAGAAAATGAGGCAGTTATGCACTATTAAAGATGTACAAAGGGTTTTTAATACTTTAGGACGTTTTACTGATGAAGAATTAGTAGAAGAGATATCTGAGCAGTCCGATGACCTTTATAACGAATGTGGCTATCCGTTAGCGGCTACTATAACAGGAATTGCTAAGGATGATACAACATCTGCAGATGATTTCTATTTAAGATATTTTTTAGGTGAAAACAGAATACACCACATAGAGAGATTATTCGTAGGAACATCAACAAAGCGTGAATTGACAGAATCTACAGATTATGAAGTAGGAAAGAATGTAGGAATGTTTAAATTTAATACTGGTACTGTAGGAGGGTCTAGATTAGACTCCTCAGATGAAGCATTAATATATTATGTTCCAAACTTATATGCTAAATATTGCGCATTACGAGTGGCTAAATCACTATTAGAACAATTAGATATTAATATGTCTGGTAAGTCTTCTAAAGAACTAGAAGTAGTTTGTAATAAATTAGACAAACAAGAAGTATTAATAAGCCAAAGAATGGGAGTAATGTTCAGTTCAGATTACAAATACTTCGATGATAAATACGGAGTCAACTTAAAACGTATTTCTCAGAATTTTGATATGAATAAATATCTGTGGAGAACAGATGGAATAGAGGATTAGAAAGATGACTAAGAAAAGAGCAGTAGAGAATAAAAGCGGTGTACATTCCGAAGAAGTGTATAAAAGTAAAGGAAAAGGCAGTACAGCAGACAAATATGCTAAAGCTAAAGAATTAGATTTCAATATGTGCGCTAACGATTATGTAATCGACGCAAATAAGCGTGGCAAAGTGCAAGATATTACAAACGGCAAATTCAAGATGAATGAGCCATCATTAACAGAATAAGACTAAACGAGTGAGCAAGGGCTTGCTCTCTAAGACCAAGAGGCATTACAATGAATGATAGATTAGCTGAGATTGCAGTTAGAGATGTGCTCCGTGATAATCTTACAGACCCGATGTTACAATGGGGTAAAGAAGATAGACAATGGATCCACAACGATAAGCCATTACAGGCAGCGCTATATCCTAGAATACAAATAGAGAAGCGTGCAGACACTCCTATTATACCTATAAGCCTTGGATTTAATTATTGGGAAGAGAGAATATTATCATTAGACGTATGGTTTTGGACTAAATTAAATTTTAAATGGGATTTAAGTGGCGAAACTCTGGTAAACGAAGAATTAGTTAAACACTATTTAGAGTTAATACATCAAGCTATCAAAGATAATGCTAAAGATGCTAAAGACGAACACGGCATATATGCTAGAGTAGTATCTATAGGTACTCCAGTTCCAGATGAGAGTGGTCAATTTTATGTTGGACGCGTCACAGTGACAGTACAATATTTCGAGGGCGGTTGTTAATGAAATTAGTAGTAGACCAAAGAGCAATAGGCACTGCTAGAAAAACTGTTAAAGAAATTATAAGACGTATAGGCTTAGCAAGAATGGCTTTTGGTGTTGAATTAGCAACACAAATGACTGACAGGGCGGCAGAGATAATAAAAAAAGAGACAAATAAAAGTGGAAAAAAGAAAGCATCTGGTAAAGTCGGATTAGCAAACTCTATTACTCCAATAGTAATAATAAAACGTCCTTATCTAACAAGAATACATGTTACAGCAGCAGCACCATATGCTCCGTGGATTGAATGGGGTTCAGGAACGCCAGTAGGATTACCATATTCAAATGTTAGTTCAGCAGAATATAATAGAGATTATTCAAATTCAAGTTATAGGGGAATCAAATATATGACACGTTCAGCAAAGTATTACACAACTCCTATAAGAATACAAGAAATATTTAAACCGATATTAATAAAATCAATATCGGGGATATAAATGAGGTACAAAAATGAAACTTAGATATAAAGGACCTAGAGCAAGAGGGAAGCAAATATTTCCTGATGGCGGGTCAATGCATGTAGAAGTAGGAAAAGTTTATGATATACCAGATAAGCACGTTGATGCCTTAATAGCCGCAATGTGTTGGGAAAAAGTAATTGCAGTAAAGGATAAAGTAGAAAAGAAGAAGGCAATTTTTATCGATGACGATAATTATGTAGAGGTACAAAAAAATGATATCAAAAAATAAATCAATTAATTACGTAGGGGGTGATTAAAAATGCCAGCAAGCGGATATTCAATGAGTGTTAGATGGGGCAACGAATCCAATTACGGTTCAGCGTGCGCAGCTAACAAAGACTTAGGCGCGGTACAGTCAATTTCACCATCAGAAAAGAACAATTTAATTAAAATTAGAACTTTAGGTGGAAATAGAGATTATAAGACAGTTATTGCAGGTAAATTTGAAGTAAGTGGTTCAATGGAGTATTTTTATCAAGGCGGAGATTTTTTAAGACAAGCATTCGGAGAAGATACAGCAACAACTGCAACAGTAGATAGTGGTCCAAAAATATTATCAGCAGCAGCGCCATTATACCAACACGTTATGGGTAGCGCGGCTAGTCCAGGAGTAAATAGTTATCCAAGTTTTACACTTGAGTTTACTGATTACGAAGATGATGGGTCAGCAGCAGCAACGCAGAATTTGAAAAGAACTTATGTAGGAGCTAGAGTTAATACTTTAGGTATTTCAGCAGGAGTAGACGAACCATTAAAATGTTCAGTAGATTGGATGGCTAAAAGAGTCTCAATAGGAACTGGGGCAGCAACATCTATTACAGAGTATACAACTGACCCATACGTATTTTATGAGGGATTTGTATATTTGACTAGCGGTGTAGCTACAGCAGGTTCACTACAATCAACTTTGAAAACTGACGCAGTTTGTCAAATATTAAGTTTCGACTTAGGAATTAATAACAACTTAGAAGCAGGTTGGTATATTGCAGGAACATGTGATAGCACTGATTCGGCAAGAGCAGCTAAATTTATTATTCCAAAGGGAAGAGATTATGACTTAAAATTAAACATGCACTATAATAACAAAGAGATGTATGAGAGATTCTTAGGTGGTATCGGAAATACAACTGACACCAAAACTATGGATAAGTTCCAAGTTGTTTTAGACTTTGTAAAAGGCGGAACAGTAGGAACACTTTCTTCAGATTTGGAATACATGAGACTTGTAGCAGCTAGTTCGACATTCGACGATATTAGTATCAATGGCGCACCAGAAGATATTGTTAATGAAGATGTAACAGTATTCGCTAAGTCGATAAAGTGTTATGTAATTGATGGTACAAGCAGTTACAGTTCATAAGGGGTAAAACCCATTTTTATTTTTTTTTAATTTAAGTAAATAAAACAAAAGGTGAGAAGAAAATGGCAAATCTAAAAAAAGAATTATCATTATATGAAAGAGATGAAGCAGGTATTTTAATACCACAAAAAGCAAAGTTAGAATTAGACAAAAGAGATATTGAGACATATCCAGAGTTAGCAGACGTAACTGTAAATGTTACACCGATGACTAGAGGAGAAATCAAAAAGTTATTCAACAAGGATAGCAAGTCAAATGATATTAAACCCGAAACAAGTAAAGACCAAGATGGTGAATTAATATTAAAACATTGTTTTGTCCCACTATATACAGAAGATGAAATCCCATTTATAAAACCAGTCATTTCAAGGTCTATTGTAGCAACAATATTTAAGGAATCTGGTATCAAGCTTGATGCTGATACAGGTAAAAAGACCATAGAAGATGACGAGTTTGGAAAAAACTAAAGCGAATCAGGCATGAAAAATCAGAGGGCCGCCTGGTTCTTTTTTTACATGAGCTCGGATATAATTTTTTCAATATCAACGCTCTAACCCTCGCAGAAGCAAATTTATTAGTAATATGCTTTAACGAAAGAGAAAAAGAAAGAGTAAGAGCTTCAAAAAAATAGGTGCATAAAATAACAGCTGTAACAAACATAGTCATTCCAATTTCAGTAATAGACCCGACTAATCAGAAGGCTATGAAGAAAATGGTCAAAGAAGTCAATGGTATTCAGGTGGCTATGCAGAAAGCGCAAAAAGGTTCAGTAAGATATTTTGAAAAGCAGAGAATGGGCTGGTTTAATAACCACAAGATGGTAAAGCGTTATCAGATGGGTATAGATGGCACCGGTACATTTTATAAGAGACTTATAGCTCAGAATAAAAGTGTAGCAGAAACATTCAATGGTGTTAGATGGGGCATGGTTAATACCATATTCTTATTGACTAGTTTAGGAATGGTAGCAAGTCCTTTTGTTAAATTAACAAAATCTGCTATGGCTTACGACCATCAGTTAGCCAAAATTCAAGCTGTAACAGGACAAACAGCAGAAGTTACACGAAATTTATTAGCAGAAACTCGTTCAGGAACACCATTTACTTTAACAGAAACATCAGAAGCGTATTTACAATTTGCTAAAGCAGGATTCGAAGCAGAAGAATCTGCTGTCGCGCTTAATTCTATTATGAAATTATCTCTTATCTCCAGTATGGATTTAGGAACAGCAGCTAGTAAAACTGCTCAGGTTATTAGACAATTCGGATTAGAGGCATCAGATGCAGCACACATCAACGATGTATTATCATCAACTTCAGATAACACTAGGGCTAGTGTAGAAGGCTTATCAGCTGCTTTAAGTTATGCAGGAGCTATTGCAGGAGCTGCTAACCAGAGTTTAGAGAGCACTGTAGCAGTATTAGGTCTTATGACAGACGCAGGATTAGATAATCAGAAATCAGGTACTGCTATGAGACAAGTATTATCATCATTAATGGACCCATCTGAGAAGGCTAAAAAAGCTATGGCTAAATTAGGTGTAAGTTTTACAAATGCTTCAGGCGAAATAAAACAAAGCACTACGTTTTTAGAAGAATTATGGGCAGCGTTGAAGAAACTTGACCCGGCAGAACAACAAGATGCTTTAGGAAAAATGTTTAATGTTAGGTCATTAGCAGGAGTCGCTGGTGTATTAAAACAGATGGATAATCTAAATGGTTCATTTGGTGAATTTATAGAAAAAACACAGAAAGCCAATTCAGCATTTATAAAAGCGTCTATTTTGCAAGAAACTGCTTTATCTACAGTTAAAGATAAATTAGAACAATTTAAATCATCCTTTTTAGAAGAAGGGTCAACAATGGCTAATTCTTTTATAGAATTATTAGATGCCGTGCAAAAACTTACACCATCATTAATATCACTTACAAAAATAGTAGCAGACATGACTATTGGATTCGCAGCAGCACCAGGCAAAATACTAGCATTCTCCACTGCATTTGGTATATTAGGAGCAGTTATAGGAGGACCTTTAGGAGCAATAGCAGCATTTGGAGCATCGTTAGCATTTTTGTCGCACACCTCTAGTAAAACCCAAGCAGAATTCGAAAAATCTAGCAGCGCATTATCCACTTATGGAGAAAGAGTTGAAAAACTAAAAGAGATTAATAATAGACTCAAAGCGTCAATAGATATTAACGTAGAGGGTTTTGGAACATTAAATAATATTTTAACTAATTCGTCTGGTATATGGGATAAGTTAAAGAAGTCCAATGCAGGAGCAACTACTGAGATGGGTTTACTTTTTGATAAGTTGTCTGCGACAGATGAAGCTATTAAAAAAATAGAAACAGATTTAGAAAAAATGACTTCTGGGACTACCGCTTATATAGCTAAAAAAGAAGAACTCGCAAACATGCATGAAAAATATGTCAATATAAAAGTATCTATAATGGGAGTGGCTAGCGCAGTAGATAGTTTAGGTGATTCATTACTTTCAAGTACTGAAAAATGGGGAGCAGTTAGAATTGAAATCGAAGCACTTCATAAGGCTGCTTCAGAAATGAGCGCTATGACTGTAGACGGACTATTTGATAAACTTTTAGGACGAGATAAAGAGAAGAAAGCTACAAAAGGATTAGAAGACTTTATGGTACAAGTAAAGAACGCTATGGATAATGTAACAAGTTTAGTAGATGATGGAAGCATTTCGAATGAATTAGGTAAAGCATTCGTTTTTATGTTAGGCGATATGAAATTGGCAGCAGGCGAGATAAGTGCTCTAGATGACCAATTGATAATATTGAGAGAAAGTAAAATAGATTTAACAAAAGTAGTTAAAGATGCCGCTGACGAATTAAAAGAAGAGCGGGCAGAATTAACAGCTATTAATAAAGAATACAAAGAACAAGAAGCACTTATTAAAAAATTAGCAAGTTCACGATTTAAATCTGAAACACAGGTTATGAATATATTAAACAAGGCTGAAACGTATCAACAGAAACTTACATTAGCTACATATGAAGAAGCTACAGCGCAAGAGTTTATACAAAGAGCTCTTAAAGATACAAGCGGAGATTACGAACATTATTTTGCACAGATTAGCAAAATAAATTCAGAGATGGGCAGTAATTCCAATGCATTCGAAGCATGGCAAGATTCTATTAATCAGGCTATCAAAGCAGAAGTAGCAGCAGGACAGGAATTAGAAGCAGATGTTAGCGGTAGAGTTAGAGTTTGGCAAACAGCATTAATGGGTATTAATAAAATGGATAGTGATGGTGCAGATGGCACGGCAACTATGCTAGATGATTTTATTAATAAATTACAATTATCAAGTGATATTCAATTTGGCGGAATGAGAGATGATGTCGAAAACTTTATGAGAGTAAAAGAAGATAGTGATATGATTTTAGCAGAAACGTCTGAAGATTTAATATCAAGATTAAGAGAAGAATATGTTATAAGAACAGATATTATAGACCGTATGGAAAAACAAGAGGCTGCTGTAGAAAAAGCTAATGCTAAACATTTGAACGCTGTAGCAGATTTAGATAGTGTTATCGAACAGATTAGTTCTAAAGAAGAACAAATAAAATCATTTCTTACATCCATAGAAAAATTAAGTTCTGAAAAAGGACCATTGGTAGCATTAGCAACATCATTAGGTGTCGCAAAAACAGAGTTGGATTTATTGGCTGATGGTATGGTAGCTGCTTTAGAAAAGATTTCTAAGGAGGCGTCTAAAGGATACGAGCCGGATAAGAAAGACACAGATGCAGACCTACCAATGAGCAAAGCTGGAGATGCTAATAATTTTTTAGATAGAAATATTACAAATTCGTCACAAGGAGATATTCCTAAATCACCTAGCACAACGACTAATTATAAAAAAACGCCAGAACCAGTAGATGATACTTTTTATATAACAGAAAATGTCGGAGGATTTTTTAAGAAAGGATGGAATATGTTTACAGAAGAGGTCAGACAAACGTCAGCGGTAGCGAGTTTAATTTCTTCAGGTGTGTCAAAATGGGTATATGATAATACTGGTGTAGCATTTTCTAGAAATAGTGATAATTCTGATGAAGCGATAGAAGGAAAAAAGAGTAATGTATTATCAGCATATGGTATTGATCCT
>Ga0208904_1000399_pt1 | contig 37390 bp, 39 predicted proteins | sample AntAceMetag02UKB_FD_184774 | JGI IMG/M metagenome (GOLD analysis project Ga0208904, IMG submission 184774) | Saline lake microbial communities from Ace Lake, Antarctica - Antarctic Ace Lake Metagenome 02UKB (SPAdes) (version 2) | ecosystem: Environmental > Aquatic > Non-marine Saline and...
GTGATAGAAAGAATAAAATCAAGAGATACGGTGACATTGCACTGAGAGTGGTTATGACCGTAATTTGTATAGTTCTAGGAATAAAATTAATGTAATAAAAATCTATGGAATTATTAAAACAATTCGCACAATCAAAAGAATTTAAAAGAGCGATGTGGACAATACTTAATGTAATAATGGGATTATCGGTTTCATTGTTAAGTATGTTGGCCACAGACGATATTAGATTCGCAATAGTATTATTGCCAGTAGTAACAGCACTTTCACAGATGTTGACTAAATACTTGAATAGATAGGAGGAGGTTATGCTAGTAAGAGGATACTGCACGAAGTGTGGTAATTGTGACATTGAGATCTATGACTTTACCGCCAGCATAGAAAGGAAAATCATCAAAGGAGTATGCTGCGAATGTGGCAAAATTACTCACAAGGAATTGACAAATAAGCAATGGAAGGTGTTTGTTGATAGATCAAAAAGAAATGAGGGGTGATTAATCTAACAACAGACTAACACTCTGTTACAAGGGGGGTACACATTTATCCCCCTTATTTTACAAATAACTTGTAAACATATGAAACTACAACATCCATTAGAAAGACTAAAGGTGAATATGACACAGGGCTTTGGAGGCTCAAAATCAAGCACTAAGGCGTTTTACGAGGAGTTAGGTCTAAAGGGTCATAATGGAGTAGACTGGGGAGGAAATGGTCGTACAGTAATGGCAGCCAACGATGGTGAAGTTGAAAGTTGGGTTGGTGCAGATGGTGATGGATACAAAGGGAACAGGTGTATGAGGGTCTGGGATTATAGTAATAATATAATGACATTCTACTGTCATTTAAGAGAATTTACAGTTGCGAATGGAGCGATTATAAAAGCAGGAGATAAAATAGCGATCAGTAATAATACTGGAAAATATACAACAGGAGCACATCTACATTTTGGTGTTTATGAACTAACAAGAAGCGGAAACATAAAGAACTATGATAATGGATATCATGGAGCAGTTGATCCAGATCCATATCTAGCACTTGAATTAAAAGATGGAGATCTAATTAAATGCTTGGGCGATCCAATGGTGTATATAATGAAGAATGGTCAGAAGTGGTGGATCAAGAACGAAGAGTCTTTTAAGAATTGGTTTGGATATTCAGTAAGCAAGGCAAAGATAATACCAATAGACAATATAACAAGAAACTATTATCCGTATGGTGGAGCAATTGGTAAATAAAATAAGGAAAGAAGTTGAGACAATTAAACAATGGATAAATATATTAAAACTAATAAAAAAACTATCTATGAACCAAAAACTCAAAAGAACCAAGTGCGAAACATACACACGCTGTGTTGGATATCTAGCACCAGTTCAAAGATTTAATAAAGGTAAATTACAAGAGTGGAAAGACAGGTTGATGTTCAAGATTAAATAAAAAAATATGTCATACAAAAAACCACGTATATTAAACGTGGATGGGAGAACAATAACAATTGCACACTTGGATATATCAGAATATCCAGAGACTTACTTGCTATCAGCGATGGCAGCACTTGGGGTTACAGCAACAGTAATAGACAATACTGGATTTGTTGATACTAACCTAATCTTGGTTGGCGAACTTGGAGTTGATGGAACTGAACTAAGAAGTGTAGATGGTGCTGTTACAGCAGGGACATCTATAACAACTACAGAGGTTGTTTTTGCACATCCAGCAGGTTCACCAATAAAGAAAGTATTATTTGATCAATGGAAGGTATATGGAACTGATACAAACGTATTCGCCACAACCAACTTGCTTGATACTACTAATATGCAAGTTGATGAAGGTCAAACAACCTATGTGAACGATGGCACTGAATATGCTTATTATTGGGTGGTTGCTTATGATTCAGTAAATGCAGTAACTGGTAATAACAGTGATGGAGTTGCTTCTACTGGATATCCACTTGATACAGTTGGTTCATTGATAAAGTCAGCATTGAAAAGCACAAGAAAAGAAAAGAACACAATTATTACAGATGAATGGTTCATGGAAGAAATAAATGATTGCTTACGATATATCACTGGTAAACTAAAACACTGGTCATACTTACAAAGCTTTAATTCTAGTATTGGTACAGCACTTGGTGGTGCATATGAATACACAATGCCAACAGATGCAGAAGATAGAAACACAAACAAATCAGTATTGGATGTTAGGGTTGGTACAACTTCACTAGACTATTTGGATAAAGACGGATGGGATAATGAATTGAAGAATACGATTAGAACAGAAGTAACAACACAAGCGGTGGCTACTGATACAACTTTGGAGATAGACAATTCTTATGATGTTGATGATAGTGGTACAGTCGATGTGTTTATTGCTGGAACAAAATATACCATTGAATATACTGGCGTAACTAGATCAACTACAGCTGGGATTTTAACAGGTGTACCTGCTTCTGGAACTGGATCAATCACAGTTACAATACCAGCAGATACAAATGTATGGCAGAACGAGATTGTAGGTAAACCAGCATACTTTACTATATTTGATACAGAACTGTTTATATACCCATTGCCAGATGCTAGTAATGATTACAAGAATGTATATATGGATTATTGGACTTCCAGGACCTTGGTTAATTCAGCTAGTGATGTAATTGAACCGCCTAGATACGATGCAGTAAAGCATTGGTTGTGTTGGAAATTGCGTGGATTAGACAATGCTTCTGGTGAGTTAGACATGAACGATAGTGGTTGGGCTTTATTCAACGGAATAGTCCAGGACATGATTAGAGTAGAGAAAAGTGGACAAGGATTTAAATCAAAAAGAGGAGTTAATAAAATTTCATACTAATATGGCAGAACCACAAAAAGTTTTTAATGAATGTTCTAGTGGTGTTATTACTGGTGTAAAAGCTGAACTAGCTCCACCAAATAGTGTTGATCTTGGTATAAACCTTGTTTATGACGATATTTATGGTGAAGCACGAGCTAGGAAGGGTGTTACGATCCTTGGAACTGCCACAGGAGGCTCTGATGAGGTAACAGGGCTATACCAGTTCAATAATACCGCAGGAACGATTACAAAGCTCCAAAAGGTTGTTGCTGGCAAGATTTACCATTACACAGCTAGTACTTGGACCGATTCTAGTCAGGCTGATACTACTGGTTTAGCGACAAGATTCATTACATTTTTAGATATAGTTGCACGATTAAACGGAACAGACGCTGTTGTTTGTTCTGCTAATGGAACTTCGTGGGGAGCACAAGCTGCATTAGATAGTGCCAACTTTCCAGTTGGTGGATATGGAACAGTATACAAAGATCAAGTTATAGTTGCTGGTGTTAGTGGCGATGAGGATACTTTGTATATATCTTCTGTACCCAGTGCAGGTGCAATATCTTGGACCGTGAACAATAGAACAATTACTATCAATCCAGAAGATGGGCAAAACATTACAGCTTTTGGTGAGATTGGTGGATTGCTATTAGTTTGGAAAGATAGATCAATGTACACCTGGAACAACAGAGCTACAGAAGCAGATGAACTTGTTAATGTTGGTTGTTCTTCACAAGAGAGTGTAGCTTTATGTGGTAATGCATTAGCATTTTTCAATAATAAAGGTGTATGGCTAACAAATGGTAGTCAGCCAGTAAAGATTTCAAGACCAGTACAGAAATGGATTGAGGGGATGTCATCTAGTTATTATTCAAGTGTATCAGCTTATGGTGATGAAGACCATTTATTTGTATCAATCGGTGATTGTACAGTTGATACCGTAGCTTATACAAATGTAGTGTTACGATATTCAATCAACACAAAAGAATGGGCTGTATTCTCATATGCTTATGAGTTCAAGATCTTTTCCTTGAATGATAATGATATTGTAGGTGGTGATGATAGTGGCGATGTTTATCAGATTGAATCAAGTGCATTGAACGATAACAGTATAGATATAAAGTTTGATCTACAAAGCCACGATATGTTCTGGGGTAGTCGTGGACTAAAGAAAGAGATAACAGAACGAGCATTAGCTTACTCAAAGGATGCCCAAGCATTGTTGCAGGTTAAGATAGACGATGGTGACTGGAAGACAATTGGTACAATGGTAAAAGATGTAAGCAATTTTAATATAAAACAACCATTGAGTGGTTTTAAGTTCAAATTCAGGATAGTTGGTATATCAACAAACAGGGCTAGATTGCAGGGTGTTGAACTACCAAAGATTGTTGGGATAGATTATTAAATATGTCTTCAATTTTTGACGAACCTATATCATTAAATAAATGGATGTCTAAATCATCTGGCGATCTTTTTAGTACCGATGGAAACTTGTTAGATGGTATTGGTGATGGTGGTATTATGGCAGGTGGTGTTAGTACAACAAATCCAAATATTATCGCTTCTGGTGAGGCAGGTTCAATATTAGCATTTGCTAAACTTGATTTTGAAGATGATACAGAGGGTTGGATTCAAGGAATGGATACAGGCGGGATATACAAATGGTTGATTGGTGGAGCAGCAAGTTCAATTGACTGGGGTGTTACAACAGCTTCTACACTTACTGTTAAGGGTACAATAACTGGTTCTACTATTATCGGTGGTGAACTTCATATTCCAGACACTACTACAGCAAATAGTTTTCATGTAAATAGTTCTGGTGATGCGTGGTGGGGTTGTAATGTTGCTGATTATACTTCTGATATCGCTAATGCAACTGCATACATATCAAAGGATGGTGCAGCTAAAATGAGCAGTCTTATTTTGACTGGGCTACAGGCTGGTTCAGATGTGGCGGGTGGATACTTAACAAACAATACAGTTGCTAATATTGCACGAACTAGAATGTATGGTGTTAATTTCTGCTTGAATAAATATGCAGATTTTGAACAGTGGGCGAATGGTGATGATGTTGGTGCTGATTGGAATGGTGCAGCAACTATTGATAATACAGAGTTCTACTTTGGTACAAAGTGCATGAAGATGGTTGGTACTGGTGATAACTGGGTTGTACTTGGTACTAGCAATACTGATTATAATATAAGATTATTTCCTTCAACAAAATACATAGTTAGTTATTATGCAAAGGGTGCAGCCGGTGGTGAACGTATTTCTGCTTTTATAAGGCAAGACGATGACACATTTTATCATGGCGGTCAAAAAACAATAACATCCTCATGGGCTAGATACGAATTTGAAATTACAACTGATTCTGGTGTAACTGACAGTGGTTTGATTAGACTTGATAACGATACAAATGGAGCAACAATATATATTGACGGTGTGCAACTTGAATTAGCAAGTGCGGCAACTACACCAGAAGCAAGTTCGTGGAAAGAGGGAGCTTTTTCAGAGCTGTATGGTACAAACATAATTTCAGAAACAATAACAACAAACGAGATATTAACAGGTACAATTTTGATTGGTGACATGACACAGACAGTCCAAACCCAAATTGAAAGTAACCTACCTAATGCGGAGGACTTTATTGCGAGTTGGACATTTGATGAGGGGCAGGGTGCTACTTCAGTAGATGAAACAACAAATGGTCTTGATGCAACTTGGGCGAACGTACCAGCTTATATTGATGGGATAAGTGGTACAGGTTTATCACTTATCGCTACAAGCTCGCAAAGGGGTGCAGTCACACATGACGCAGCACTACATCCAACGGGAGATTTTTCTGTATACGGCTGGATCAGACCAGACGACATAACAACAAATAAGGGGATAATAACAAAAGGTGGTGCATATATTTTATGGGCTACAAGTGAAGCAGTAAGGTTTCAGATTTATGGTGGTGGTAGTTATGCAACATATCCGACAACTGGTAATGTTCTATCAGTTGATACTTGGTATTTCTGTGTTGGAACTTTTACAACTAGCACAAGTGGTATGACAGTCGCAGCATATACAGAAGATGGTACTTTGGTTGGAAGTGGAACAGCAACAAAAGCATTTTCTCCAATCAGCACAAATCCTTTATATATAGCTAATTGGGCAGCTGCGTATGTGAATGGTGATATTGATGAATGTGGATTAACATCAACTGCACTAACCGATACACAGATCCAAGCAATGATAAAGAACAAGAAGGCAATGAATAGGCAGGGTGTTAAACAGCTCGGTGGTCAATACCAATCAGCGATAACTGGAGCATACTTTAAGTTTGATCCAACAACTGGGTTATATGTTCAGGATGATGCAAGTGCTCAGGTACTGTATGCTCAAACTGCAGGTGCGAATGTAGGAGATGTAATAATTGGTGACTATACAAGCAACGAAGGAGTACAATACGATAAGAGTGCAGGTACATTTAGTGTTCGTGGTGATCTTAGAGTTGCTGAAGAATATACAGCAGACGGTGCAATCTCTCAGTTGGATGTTTGTGTACAGGCAGATGCGGCAAGTGAAGCAAAAACACAGGAAGTAACCGACATAGAGATAATTTCAAGTTTTGATTTGGTTACACTTGTAAACGATGTGAACTTTGGGAATGTTGTAAAAATAATAAAACTAGATGATAATTTATATGCTGGTCTTGCTGGATACAATACAGGGTTTAATGGTTTCGCTGTTTTCGCATTAAGATATTTGAATGGTCGGTGGGTAGTTGGAACGCTTACGGTTTCTAATTCAGCTGCTTTTTCCTCAGATGTAATGCAGGATATATGTAAAATAAATTCAAATTCATTTGCCCTTGCATGGCAATACACTCCAGGTGCAGCGACACAAAATAATATAAACGCATATTCAGTAGATATTGAAACACTAGGATTGACACGGGAAGACACAGCACAACCCACTGGTGATGGTGATAGTACAATATATTTACAATATTTATCAGATGGTGTGTTTGCGTGTGCGTTTAGTAAAGATGGAGTTGCATGCGCTAATGCTTTATATAGTTATTCTGGCACAACATTAACGGAAGATGATAATGATAATTTAACAAGCGGGGTTGCTGTAATGGGACTTTCAAGAGTTTCAGCAACAAAATATATTACATTTTATGTTGATAGTGGTGGTGCTAGTGTTAATTTATATGCACAATGTACCTCTTATTCTGGTACAACACAGACAGTTGGAACAAGAGTAACAGTTGACAACACCTATAATTATGTCAACAAAGTAGCTTCCTATAGACTAGAGGATGATAAACTTTTAGTGTCACATGCAGTTGTTTCAGCTCTTCCTGAAGCTGTTATTTTATCTGTTTCTGGCACAACAATCACAGTAAATACTCCACTTCAATACGCCACAAGTGGTGATAAGCCCAATAAGTGGGGAGTAACCTCATTTAATGCAGAAACTGGTTTAGTAATGTGGAACGATGGTACAAGTACATTCCAATCTTATTTTGATATTAGTGGAACTACAATTACAGAAAGAGACTCCACTCTTGCGGCAACAGGGACAACAACTTATTGTTTCTTTGACACAACAGCTCAACATATATTTGACTTTATATGTGGTAGTTATCAAACCCAAGAAAACATTGAGGCGGGTTTTTTCAAATCATACGACAGAGCTATTGGTATAGCACCAAGTGCGATTAGTAATGCAGCAAGTGGACTGATACAGAACAGGGGAAAGATAGATGGGTTGTCAGGGCTAGTTGTTGGAGACAAGGTTTACGATCAATACGATAATAGAATTATAGGAGTAGTTAAATCAACATCAATTATTAACATAGTATAAATATGGGATTAAAACTAAAGAAGAAATTAAAGAGTAGTGTTGAGTTGCCAGATGTATATGCAAGGATAGGCAGGATAGAATATCATACCAACACACAGGTGTTGTCAATATACTTCTATCCAACGAAAGCAGACCGAGATGAACACCAGCGACCAGAACTGATCAGAGATTACGAGTTTGATACCAGTAAAGAAACAAGAAAATCATTATATAAAGAATTAATAAAGTTGGACGACTTCAAGGAGTCCACAGAAGAATAATATGGCATTACACATTAACACAAGCGGTATGTCCGCAGCTGGAAAGGCTAGGGCAGCAAAAACAGCATCCAGAAGTTCTACTATTACAGCAGGTGCTGGAAATTCACCAAGTAGGAGTTCATCTAGTTCACGAAGCAGTGGAAGTTCATCTGGTGGTAGTTCAAGTACACCAAAATATCAGATAGTAAATCTCGCTGCAATGGCAAAATATTCACCTAGTCAATACCAAAGAACAAGCAGTGGTGCTGTTGTATTGAACCCAGGAGTTACACCAATATCTGGAACAGTTAAAAGTATTTCTAGTTCGTCTTCTGGTTCAACTAGTAGCCCAAAGCTTTCCGACAACCAAATAATTAACCTTGACTCAATGAGTAAATACACAGCAGACCAATATGAAAGGTTGGATGATGGTAGAGTTATGTTAAAAGATGGTGTAACAGTAAAGGATGGCACAACAAAGAAAGTATCTAAAGAAGAAAAAGAGAAAATTGACGAAGAACAAGAAGAAAAAGATGATATAGAAGATGACTTCAAAGAAGAGGATCTTCCAGATTATATTTTAGAAGATCCAGCATACAAAAACTTACCACAGGAAATAAAAGACTTGATAGCACTCAATTACTTAGCACAAACATCACAAAATGCTGATTACGTAGAAAGGGCAAAATTGGCTTTAGAGGAGGCTTCAAAGGTAGTTGACCCATACATCAAAGAAGCGGTAAGAATGACACAGGAGGAGCTTGATCAGGCTGTGGGGGGTGTTAAGAAAGACGCTCAAAGTCAAATCAAAACACTAAACAACAGAATGGATGCAATCAAGGAGGATTTAACATATAACAAAGAACAGTTGACCCTGGAACAACAAGCTGATTTATCTAATCAGTTGCGTAGTTATGAGAATGATTTATTCAGTTTGCAACAAGGTGCAGCAGAAGCTGGACTAGCCTTTTCTTCTCCCAGAGCAAGAGCTGAAACTGGGTTAGCAGCTGAGAATCAAGCTATTGTTGAGAGTACGCAAAGGAAATATAATAGAGCGGTCAGAGAGCAAGACGTGAGCAGTGCTCGTGATATTACAGAATTAAAACAAAGCGTGGTTGATACAGCAAGAACAAAACGAGAGAATCTTGAAAAGTTAGCGTTGGCAGCAGAAGGTAAACTTGGATCTGATAGAGTGCCAGAAGGTTTAGATAAAATTGGCGATATTACTGGTTCACTTGAATACAAGAAAGGTGAAATGACAACCAATCTACAAAGACAATTATTAGATGATAAATTAAATTTACAATAGTATGGCACAAAAAAAGGCAACAGTATTTAATCCAACTACAGGAGAAAGAAAGGTTGTTACAGTCGGTGATCCAAATGCCTTCGCTGGTGGTTTTGTTTTGGAAACCGAAAATGATAACTTAAAAGCAAGGGGTCGTTCACTAGAAGGAACACTACCGCCAGAAGAGGGATCTGCTTATATACCAGAAACTATTGGCGGTCAAGATGGTATAAGCGACAACAGAGAAAGATCGCTTGGTGGTTCAAAGACATCATTATCTGATTTAAAAAACATTCTAAGGAACATTGCAAGGAATGAAACACCGAAAGAATCTGTGTCAGATATTATAGATAAGTATACGAAGTCAGATATTGCATTAAGTCCAAACGGTTTTTCAGATGCACTAAAGATTTCGTCTCAACCAAAACGGATTGCAGAAGATGTATATAATAATGCACTGGACATGATCAATGAGAGTGAGAAGAATAAACAGATGCAGGCAGAGCGTGGCTACGATCTATATAAAATGATTTACAACAATGACGAAACAAGAGCAGCATTGAAAGATCTTGAACCAGCGGTTCTATCTGACTGGTTGAATAACGGAGTAATCCCAGTAGACTTCTTGGCTGAAAATGCAGACGCTTTAACAGCAATAAAACCAGACGATGCTGGCGATACGGAGAGCTGGACAAAGTTTGACGATAATAGTTTATACAATAGAAAAACAGGTGAGATAAAAAGAGCTACTAAACCTGTTGATGGACCAGTTGCCTTAACAATCGGTAATGGTCAAGTTACTGCTTACGGATCTGATCTGTGGGAACATGGACTAGACTTTGTATTGAGTGGCGGTCCTAACGCTCCTGTACCATCACCATTTGACGGAGAAGTTATGTTTGCTGGAGTCAATGGTGGATTCGGCAATCAAGTTAAAATCAAGACACCTGAAGGTGATGAGGTTTGGTTTAGTCACTTGAATGAACTTAATGTAAAGAAGGGCGATACCGTTGGCACCGATACCGTGCTTGGGTTGCAAGGTAATACTGGTAGCGTGCTTGGTGCTGATGGAAGCAAACTAACTGACAAGGAAATTCAGGCTGGTCGTGGTACACACTTGGATATAACAATGAAGAAACCAGATGGTAGTTTTTATTCAGCAAAAGAAGTGGCAGCCAAACTTGGTGATACTAGAGATGAAGATGATGTTGAACGGACAGAAAATGATGAACGAAGAACAGCTATTGATTTTATAGATGGTGAAGTGGATTCATACCAAAGTGGTGAAAAAGATTACAATTATTTCTTTGGTGAAATAGCACAGAACACAAAAAACTTAGCTGATGCAGAAGTTGCTGGTATACTGGAAAGAGCTGGGATTGAAAAAGGGGATGCTGTACCAATGGACTATTTAACTGCTGACACAATTTACAATGAATTTTATACAAAGACTGGTAACTATGGTGGAGTTGCTTCTACGGAAAAACAAGCAGATCTTACTACAATGTTTAAGGAAGATATCAAGGAGGCAGGATTTGACGAATTTTTCGGTACTAGAATGGGTAGCGAGAAGGATTCGTTTATGAAAGCATTTGAAGACTATACAATTGCCAAGAGAGCAGAAGGACTTGCGGACAACCAAATATATAGTGAGATATTAAACATCATAGAAACATCTGATTGGGAAAAACTAAAAAAATAAAATATGCCTTTTAAAGACTATATCAACACAAAAGAGTCTGAGACCTCTTCTGGTTATCTTAATTATGTTAATAAAGTCCCTGAACTAAATAAACAACCAAGAGAACAAGAAATTGAACCAATAGCCGAAAAAAGAGTTGAGCCTTTAGAAGATCAGGCTGGTTTTTTTGATAGATTCAAAAGTAAATTAAACGAAAAGAACGAGATAGCCAATAAGGCGTTAGAACAAAAGACAAGTGGTCAACCAGAAAAAAAAGAACCTCGTAGTTTTATGGAATATGCAGGTGAAACCATTTCATCTGGTGGAGCACCAAGAAGGCAGGGAGTACCAATTGTTAAAGAGAGTAAGGGGAAGGACATTTTAGATAATCTAAAAATAGGTTGGCAAACATTCAAAAAAGATTCAAAGAATTATTTTGCAGACACGCTTCCAAAAATGACGAAAGATTTATTAATGGCAGATGTCAACAGACAATACGCAGTCCCTGGAATACCAGAAGAAAAAAAGAAAGCAATAATTGAAGCAACCGAAAAAGAAGCAAACATTGGTGTAGCCAACGCTGAAGAATATTATAAAAAAGAAGAAGAAAGATTTAAGACGTTTGAAAAAGACAATCCAGATTTGTTTAGATCACAACACATTGGTTATAGTTGGAATACTAGTGCATATGATGTTATTCAAAAAGATAAATCGGTTTTGAGAGATCCTGGGTTCTATCTTAACGCAACCGCAAAGTCAGCAGCTTATCTTGGCACTGCCTTAGTTAGTGGTGTAGCATCTACGCTGACAACTGGATCGCCAATACCAGGTGTAGTTTTGTCAACTGCTCCAGCGTTATCTCAGTCTTTAAAAGAAGAGGTAGTTGCGGCAGGTGGTACACCAGAACAAGGAGTAGTGCTTGGTGCTACTGTTGGACCAGTGCTCTCTTTGATAGAAGTTATTGGTGAATTGCCTTTAATAAATTTGTTTGTTAAGGGGTTTACCAAGAGTTTAGCTAAAAACTTCACAAAAGAACTAGCAGAAAAAACAGTGGTTGGTTATTTGAAGGGGGGTGCAAAACAGTTTAGTAAGGTTGAAGCATCAGAGATACTTGAAGAAAACCTACAGAGCGTAATGACAAATGCAGCAATAAAAACAATTGATGAAAATAGATCACTACTTGAAGGACTTGATGCAACAACAATAGATACAGCAATAGCAACAGCACCATTCGCTTTGCTTGGAGTTGGTGCAGAGGGGCTTGGATCAAGGGTCGGTGAGACAGCAAGAGAAGCACAGGAAGAAAAGGAAAGAACTGGTAGATATCCAATTCCAATACCCTTTGGTGCAACAATAAAAGACGTAACCAAGGGGACTAATCGTGGAGCTGATGTGGTTGATGAAACAGCCGAGATACTTCGTGGAACAAAGGGACAAACAGCTGACGATATAATGAAAACCTATCCCAATATTCAACTGAAACGAGATGTACCTGCAAAAGATGTTTATGGCAATAAAGTTGTAATCCCTGACGGTGAGAAACTTACACCTTATGAAATGAAGGATGGCAAGATTTTATTACAAGACGGTCAGACCTATCTAGTTACAAAGAACCAATTTGCAAATATTAAAGGACAATCAGTTGGTGGTGAAGCAAAACCATTTGCTCCTGAGTTGGAAGGAACAGAAGAAAGTGTTTTGGGTTTTGAGATAGATGAAGGAGAAATTAAAACACTTCTTGCCGATGAAATGGGTGAAGGTATGTCTAGACAGGATGCAATAGACTTTATAAAAGCAGGAGAGGAAAACATGGACAGAGCCCCAAAATACAACCGTGATCCTCTTGTTCTCCCAGGTGGAGAAAACTATAAAGAGATATTGATTAAAGCACCAGAAATTACACCAACAAATCCATATGCAAAACATGTTCAAGAAATGACAAAAAAATACGGTAAAGATTGGAACGAAAAAGTTAATTCTGAGGAAAGACAAAAAGGAATAAAGTTATTCAGCGTAAAAGGACAAGAAGAAATACATGTAACAAACTTCAATTCCTCTCACTGGGATGAACCAAATGTACTATCACATTTACGAATGAACTGGCGTAAGTATAAAGGTAAAGCAGTTGCTTTCATGGAAGAGTTGCAGAGTGATTGGGCTAAAGAGGGTAGAGAGAAAGGGTTTGTTAAAGACCAAAAGGAAATAAAATTAAATGATTTAGAAATAATAGAAGAGGATTTTGGTGAAGGAAATGCTGTTGGGTACGCTATTAAGTTACCAGATGGGCAGATTTTGGGAAGAACAACATATAAACCAGCAATTGAAAAAAACAGAGTTGGAATTTTTAAAGATATACAAGATGGGAAAATACTTGTTGGTGGTAGCACTCCTAACAACGCACTACTAAAAAACTGGCAAGAGTGGTCAATAAAAAGAGCTTTGCAAGAAGCAGTTAATTCTGGTGCTAAATATTTTGCTTGGGTAACAGGAGAACAGACAAGTGCTAGATATGATTTGGCTACTTATTTGGATAAAGTAGAATGGGGGAAATCTGGTGATAAAGGATTCACCAATACAACACTGGAAACAAAAACAGGAAATAAAATAGATATAAAGACTGATGAAAAAGGATTGATAAGTTATTCTACCGAGAGTAGTTGGAAAGGTAAAAAACTAGATGAAGCATTGGGCAAAGGACTTGCTGACAAGATAATGGAAAAAGAAACAGGTAGTCTTTCTGGTGAAGGATTAAAGTTCGGTGGTGAATGGGCTATCAACCTATACGATAAACAAGTTGGAAACATAGTAAAGAAACTTACAGGAGCAAAGGTTATTGAAATGGATATGGGGTTGCCAATTGAAAAAGCAAAGAAATGGTTTGCTAAACTTGACACATCAAATGGTCAGTATAGAGCTACTAATGAAATTTCCCAAAATGATTTGGAAGAAGGAAACATTATTTATAATACCAATGCTGAACCTTATGTTGTTACAAAAGTATTAAAGGAGGGTAAGTTTGAAGTGGTTGAAAAACAATTTTATGATAGTATGAAGGCTAGATGGCTAGACATGGAGGGTGATAAAAAGTGGAAAGATAGACTAACTCCTGAAACTTTTTCTATTGGTGACAAAACAACCACACAACAAGGAATAGAACTAACACCAGAAGTAGTTGCTAGGATTAAAGGTGAAGCACCTGTAATAAAGACAAGTGGAAAAATGTATGAAGAAGGCAAGGCTAAATTTGCTGACTACACGGATCAGGGTAGAAAAATAACATATGACAAGGCAATCAAGTTTCTTGAAAAGATGTTTCCAAACAATGATATCAGTTTGTTTATGGAAAAAGAACTATTTGATGATGAGGGCAGGGCTATTATTGGTAAATCCATAGGTAAGATAATTGAGTTGATAGATAATGACGGTAAAATAAAAGACAAAGTATTATTTCATGAATCATTCCATACATTCTTCAGGTACTTTGTGAAGGACTCAGACAAAGAAATAATGTTGAACTATGTCAAGAAAGAGTTTAGTTCTGAGTTGGATCAATACAAAGAATACAAAACATACGACTTAAAAGCTGAAGAGTTGTTGGCTGATCGGTTTGCTAATTATGTAAAGACAAAAGAAGAGAGAAGCGTATTGAAAAAGTTTTTTGATGATTTTATTAAGTTCTTCACAAACATAAAAGCAGATAAGGAAGAGTTTGATTTCTTGTTTGACTTTGCGTTGAAAGGACAAACCAAACAAGTATCAGCACCAAAGTTTGGCGATAAGGGCAGGAGTAAAACAACACCAAAACAACAAAGAGCGACTGGTAAAGAACTAATAGCACTGAAGGAGGAGAAAAAAGCTAAACTAGATAGCTTCATGGAAACACCAGCAGGTCGGTCTCTTGAAATGGAGGTTACTGAAAACATAAAGATTCTTGCCGAGAGTCAGAACACAGATGTATTATCAGGGATAAGAAACAACCCATACTACAGGAAAGAAAAAACCATTAAAGATGATATGGGTAGTGGATGGTTGCTGAAAAAAGACAAGCGACATATTGTTGCTGAGACAAAAGACGTTGAGGACTATGTAGAAAAAGGTTATGTAAAGAAACAAGAGATTGATTCTATTGCTTCAGAGGCTGGATTTGAGAATGGAGAGGATTATTTGAACGAGCAATTATACATAGCAGAACTCCCAACCAGCCTAAGATCAGAATCAGACAAAGCACTATCTGATATGGACCGAGAATATACAGCCTTGAATGAAAGGTTGGATGAATTAAAATCAACCCTGAATGGCAAGAAGGTTACAATGGAGAAATATGTTTCTCAGCTTGGCAAAGAGTCTAGGACATCTGATCGTAAAAGGAAGGTAACAGCAATCAGAAGTTTCTTTGGATTGACTGACAGAGAACTAAAGCAAATCAACAGAAGAGATGTTAGCTTGATGACTAACACAGAATTTAATAGATTCCTAGAAGACATTGAAGCTAGAGCGTTTACATATGGAAATATATTGCAGAAACGAAACGAAATAGCTACACTAATAAGGGATAAAGAATTGGTGAAGGCTGAGAACCTAAGGAAGGCAATGGATCTACCACTTATTGACCAGATGGATGACGGACAACTAGATCTATATTTTGAAACACTTGCTCAATATGATAAGGGTGATGAGTTTTTACCTTCAAGGATGCTAGAGACAATAGACAGAACCAAGCTAGAAGGAAGAAAAACACATAGAGAGGTCCGAGAGTACATGTCAGAAAAGACTGGTCTACCAATAGAGAAGTTTGAAAACATCATGGCAAAGGAAGGTGATCGGTTTAGATACGATTCATTACTAGCACAACAGAATCCATTATACGATATTGTTCTAAGAGATATGTATGCAGAGTTTATATCTTCTGATCTGTATGTAGAAAAAACAATAAACGAGGTTAATGATCTAGCAAAGAAGGCAAGGAAATCAACAAGTAGAGGTTTCTTGGAGAGAGTTTCACCAACCGACACTAGGGTTATTAATTGGTTAGAATCAAATGAACGAAGGAAGGTTGAATTAGCAAAGGAAATGACAGACGAAGAATTGACATATGCACAATACCTCAAAAAGAGATGGCAAGAAATGTACGAATATCTAGTTGAGAATGAATATCTTGGCGAGGGCATTGAGAACTATTATGCACACATGAGAAGGGGACTTCTGGAGGCTGTAAAGGATGATGGATTTATAGCAGCTGCAAAAGAGATGTTCAAACAGAACGAGGTTGATGCTTTGAAATTTGAAATCATGGATGACAAGACTGGTGAGGTTTTACCAATGGAAAAATTCTTTGCAAACAGTCAAAAGAGAAGTGGTAAACTTATACCAACACAAGATAGTGTCAGATCGTTTATAACCTATGTAGAGAGTTTTGAGAGAATGAGAGCAATCAACTCCGTAACACCACTAATAAGTGCTTACAGCCTAGTTTCAACGCCCCAGGACATGACTGACAGAGGATTGCTACTTAGAGGTGACGTAAACAAACTTATAAAAGAATGGATGAACAACAAGCGTGGTCGTAAAAGCAGTCTTGGTGGAATATTGAAACAGGGTGGTAAGTTAGATCGGACAATAAGGTTCGCAAGAGTCGCTGTTACAGTAAAGGATTTAGGACTATCATTGCCAGTTGGTATCGCTTCTATGCTTGGTGAGAGAGTGGCAACTGTAAGACAGGTTGGTCCAGTAAAATATCTACTTGGAGAAAAAAGAGCACTAACAAAACAAGGAAGAGCGATATACAAAAAGTATGAAGGTTTTGTTGGCGAATCTTTTTACAAGAATCTATCCAGGGCTGGTGTTACTATGGGTAATAGGTTAATGTCAGGGATGTTCGGACTGTTTCATGTTTCAAATAGAACAGCAAACATAAACTTCTTGCTGGGTAATATGACAAAGGAAGAGTTTGAGTCTGGTGAGATCAGCAATGAAAGGTTGGCAGATATGAAATTGGAGATGGGTGAGTTTAGAGCTAATTCTGATATGAAATCTATATTTGGATCAACAAGTGCTGGTAGTGCTACAACTCAATACAGAAGTTGGGCGATCCCTCTTGCTGTTGGAATAACAAAAGATTTTGGATATATAACAAAGGAACTTGCAAGGCTTAACGTGAAAAATGTTTACCATTCAAAAGAATTAAGAAGGACATTGAACAGTGCCTTGGTTACACTACTTGGTGTAATGGCAGTTTCAATGCTACCAGACGATGATGATACCTTAATCGGAAAGACAATCCAGAAAGCAAAGCGAGAGATCTTAACATTGCTACAATCAGTTACTCCAACAACATTTACTAATACGATCAGATTAAGTTCTTGGCTTGAAGATGTTGGTAAGGCAATAACAACCTGGATCAAGATGGAAAGGTATGCTGATTCTAATAAAGAGAAAAGTGGTGAACTGAAAGGACCATATTATTTATGGAGACAAATCAAGCCAACATTTATAAGTCAGTTTTTAAGTAGTGGACAAAGTTCAAAAACCGCACCAGTAACTCGGAAACCAACCACCAGGTCTAGGGGAAGAAAAACAGAGACAAGGAATAGACAACCAACACCCAGAAGCAGGTAGAAGGCTCAAAATTGAGGTACAAGAGGCTTGTATCGGATTAACATACAAAGACACCATCCCATCCTTAGGGGGTGTTTTTGGTTTAAAGTGGATAAACTATTTGACAAGACGAAAAAAGTATGTTATGCTGGAAGTACAATATAAATATATGCTCTCAAACATCGTCAAAATTGAAACTAAGAATCCTTTATTCTGCAAACCAGGCGGGCATTTGACGATGTGCCTGTTAGGCAGGATAGAGGATTTTTAATTTTAATATGAAATACTTCTTACACGACTCAAACTCATTCAACGATGAGAAAATAACTGAGCTATTTATGGCACATGGATATGAGGGATTAGGCTTGTTTTATACAATCCTAGAAAGGCTAGCTTTTCAAGAACAACCTATTAAAACTGACGTACTAAAAACACAGTTGAAAATAGGCAAAAAACTTGGAAAACAGTTAAAGTTTATGGAAAGTTTGGGCATACTTTCATCAAACAATGGTGAAACTTTCAACGAAAAACTACTAAAAAACAGTCAAAACTACATCATAAAAAAAGAAAAAACCAAAAAACGAGTTGCTAAATTTAGAGAGAATCAAGAGAATGTAACGCGTACAGAGCTGTTACGTAACACACCAAAAGCGTTACCTAAGATAAGTAAAGATAAGATAAGTAAAGATAAGATATATAGGTCATCCAAGATGACCATTAGTGATTTTAATCTTTTTTGGACAGCATATCCAAGAAAGGTTCAAAAACAAAAAGCAGAAGAAAAGTTTATGAAGCTAGAACACGCTTTGCTAAACAAGATAATGGAGGCGTTAGAAATCCAAAAGAAGACAAAAAAATGGATTGATGGGTATATCTCGTATCCAACAACATGGATCAATGGTGCTTTGTGGGAAGACGAGGTAGAAGAAATGAACATAGAAGACGAAGCAAGACAACTTTCAAAAAAGTATGGTGCTGAAGTAGCATTTGATAAAATAAATACAAAATATGGACTAGATGCAGCAATGGAAATAAAAAAATATTTATAAAACAAAAACAATATGAAAACATTTTATCAACTGTTTGACGATAAAAAGAAAGAAAAAATAGAAAAAAAAGAGCCAGTTCTACCAGCTATGACAATGGAAGAAAATGACGGAAAATACTTCAAAGAGAAAAACGAATTAGGGTATGGTATTTATTTCTCGGTCAATGAGTTTGAGGGTAACAGAAGAAAAGAGTCGTTGAGGGGATTGAGATATGCTTATTGTGATGTGGATATTGCGAAAAGTGGTGATAGTCAAACAAGAGAGCAAAAAGAAGCATTAAAGAAAGTGATGAAAAAAGAACTAATTAAACATTGCGAGCCAACAATGATTATAGACACCTCAAACGGACTACAACCGTTGTGGGAGTTGACAGACAAAGAACCAACCGAGAGCAATGTTGAAAGATATGTAGATATCTTGAAAGGGATAAGAGACTGGACAGTTACAAAGGGAAGTGCGGGTGATAATATTTATGACGTTTCAAGGGTTGTCAGGCTTCCAGGATACAACCACATGAAGAAAGAACCATATTTATGTGAGTTGGTCCATTATTCAAAAAAGAAATATAGCCTGGATCAACTTGAAAGGTTATTCCCAAATGAAGAAAAGAAGATCGTTTACACTCCATCAATATCAGAAACAAACGAAACTAATCCAATTTTTAGGCTAATTGATGAGATAGATTTCAGAGAGTTGATTGTGGGTGCATTTGCAACAATGGGTAGACCAGTAACATTTGATGAAAGCGGATGTATGATAGATCCGCAAGGTGGAACAACTGGAACATTCATAGGAAGAAAGGGTAACAGGGATTATTTAGCATCAAGTTCACATGAACCATACGAAGGGAACAGAATAACAGCAACTGCTCGTATATTAAAAATAACAAACTCAGAAGCATATAAGTGGATTTGTGATCAATATAGACTGAATGAGCAAGTTGTTGACGATAAAAAGAAAGAGCTAAAAGAAAAATATAAGTATGTTTGTAAAGAACCAAGCCAAGAAAAAAGGTTCACGTGGGGTACAGAGCAATTAAACAGATCATTTGCAGTTACGGAACAGGGTGATTTTGTTGTGTGTGCTTCACCATCTGGTGCTGGTAAGACAACATTTACTTTTTTCATGGCAAGACAAAATGCAAAGGATGGCAATAAAACTCTTTACCTATCAATGGAAATGGACACAGAAAAGATGATTTCTGGGTTGAGTAGAAAAAGAGCAGGTATCACTCCAGGTGAAAAATATTACTTTGAAACTCCAGATCACAAAGAAAAGATTTATGAAGAAGAAAAAAAGAAACTTAAATCAATAAAAAACTTTGAACTGAAAGGGATAAGAAGGCATGGTGCTTCAAATGATTGGGGACACCTAGAAGAAATAATAATTAAATCCAATCCAGACATAGTGTTTATAGACAACCTAGATGCAATTGCAACGGAAAACGGTGAGAGTGATGTGGAAAGACAGAATAGAATAGTACAAAATGCTATGCACTTTACATCGGCAACAAACATTGTGGTTGTATTGATACATCATTTCAGAAAGAAGTCAGCAGGTGTTAAGGGTCAGGGGTTAGATGACATGCGAGGAAGTGGAAAAATACGAGACGGAGCTGACAGGATTATTACAATAAGAAGAAACCAGGACCAAGAAGCGGAATATCCAGAAAAATATAGATCAACAGTATCCATGGATAAGGGGAGAGATTATGATGAGTGTGCCAAGAACATCTATTTCATCAGAGGTGAATTTATGGATGAACCACCAACCGAAGAACAATATCTTGGTAAGTATGCAGAAGCCAAAGCAAGAAACAATATATTTACTATTAACGATAAAGAATTATAAAAATCAACGAATTAAGCATATTGCTAGACATGATAATCATTGCTTGTGAAAGGGCAGCAGAAAATGGTTATGACAATCAAAAAGAATTAACTGCTATAAAAGCAAAACTAGAAGGGATACTATTTTATGAAGATTAGTATAAAAGACCTAGAAAAATTAAGAGACCTTGAATGGGAAGATTTCCAAACAAGATTTCAAAAACCATTCCTTGATGGAAAACTAAAAGAAGATCTTTATGCAGAGATCCTTGAAGTGTGGACAGCACTAACACAAGGAGCTACATGCCCAGAAGAATATTATAAAAATATGGTTGAAGGTACTTGGATACCAACAACCGAAGGAGTAGAAAAAATTATATGACAGAAGAAATAAAGTGCAAAAATTGCGCGTACACAGCCAAGGTATTTCTAAGGGAAAATAGATATTACGTTTGGTGTCCTCAGTGCAGGCAAGAAGAATTATTAAAAACATATAATATGAACTTTGAATCCACAAGAAAGGAGGAGTTGGTAATATGAAAATAACAAACGAAGACAACATGGAGTTGATGAAACGGTATGATGATAATCATTTTGAGTTGGCGATAATTGACCCTCCTTATGGGATAGGTATAAGCAATAATCCAGTTAGGCAACAACAGAGTAAAAAACAATGGGATAACGCCACACCAGATAAGGAATATTTTGATGAATTGAGGAGAGTAAGTCAAAACCAGATAATTTGGGGTGGTAATTATTTTATAGAATATTTAAAAAACACAAGATGTTTTATTTGTTGGGACAAGAAACAGTCAGAGAAATTTTCTCTTGCAATGTGTGAGATGGCTTGGACAAGTTTTGATGAGACAGCTAAGTGTTTTTATTTAAGAGTAGTAGGTGCTGATATAACAAAAAGAATACACCCAACACAAAAACCAGTAGAACTATATAAATGGCTACTGAAGAATTATGCCAAAGATGGAGACAAAATACTTGACACGCATCTTGGCTCGATGAGCATTGCGATTGCTATTCACCAGATGAATACAGAACAAAACATGAATTTGACTTTAACTGGATGTGAGTTGGACGAGGATTACTTCAAAGAGGGATTAAGGCGAGTTGAAGAGCAGACTAGACAAAAGTCTTTCTGGGATTGACAAGAAGTTTGGTGCAAGGAGTACATAATGGTAGATTGTGGAAACATATTACGATCAAGCTATGCAAAGAATAGACGAGCAAACAAGACAGAAAACAATGTTCTAAAGTTATCCCCTTTAAATAAACAAAACGCTTGACACGTGTTATAAAGTAATATATAATACTAGTATAAGAAATAACAAACGAGTATGAAAATACCTAAGACGGTAATATTTGAAGAAGAGACACTGAAGGAGGTGGAGGAACAAGCAAAGGTCATGGAGATGACATCAAGCCAACTCATAAGAAAGGCTACAAAGGACTACTTAAAAAAATAAATATGAACTTAAAAACATTATTAGTCACAAAACCAATAGAATGTCCTCTTTGTAGTCATGGCTTATCAATTGGCGATACTATGTATACAGACGAAGACAGGAATGAAACCTTGTGTTGCTATTGTAAGGAAGATTATCAAGAAGAAATAACAATAGAAGAAGGTGAAAATGGCGAATTATTAAAATAAATATGCGTAAATTCAAAAAACTCTATCGTAACATTCTTTCAAAGATATACGAGAAGCTAGGAATGAAAGACAGGGCGATACTAACAAAGTTCTACAAGCAGAAAAAAGAAGGCAACAAGGTTTTCAAAGTCGTGCTTCTGCTCATCATAATTAACTTATTTTGCTACGCAATAACCTTATTATGACAAAAGAAGAAATACAATTTGGTGAGTCTTGTGGACTGGTCTATACACAAGACAAAGAGTTTCCCTGGATAGGAAACAATCAATCGTGGAGCAACTTTAACGACGGTGAGGGTTGTACTGGTCACATGCCAGAAGAACTAATGCGAAAGGAGGAAGTATGAATAAAGCACAAACCCTCTGGAGAAGAGCACATGCAATAGACGAAGCTATAAAAGCAAAGAAGCTAAAGATCTATAACATGCCAATAAAACATCACCCATTCATACACACAATTAGAGAGTGGGCAGTAAAAGGAGGTGAGACAGAAGAACAATTTAATAATAACTTAGGACTATGATAGATAAAAAATACATCATCAACTTACAGGGCAAGGAGTTCGTTACTTTCGGAGGTCTATTAGCTGAGTTCCATGCAAATGGTGGCGAATCAATCCAAACCGAGATAGTACAAACCGAACCATTGATAATACAAGCAACGGTTAAGGGCGAGAAGGGCGAGTATCAAGGCATGGGAGACGCTGACGACAACAACACAAACAGCATGGTAGCCAAACATAAGATCAGAATGGCAGAAACAAGAGCAATAGCTAGAGCTTTACGATGGTATACAAATATCAGTATGTGTAGCGTTGACGAGCTTGGTGGAGATAAATCACCAAAAGGACAACCATTTTAATAATAATATAAAAAGACTATGGCAGAACAAAAGAAAGACGCTATCTTTGCAGACGGAATGATCTATAAGTTACCAAACGAGAATGCACCAGAGTGGGTCAAGGGATCAATCTCAATTAAAGTAGATGACTTCAAGGCTTTTCTTGATAAGCATGTGAACAATGGCTGGATTAACCTTGATTTTAAGAAATCACAAAAAGGCACAATGTATTTCCAGTTAAATGATTGGAAGCCAGAAGTAAAAACAGAAGTACCAACAGAAGAAGTAACGGAAAGCGTGCCCTTCTAGTATGACAAAAAAAACTACCTCACAACAGAAAAAAACAAAACTAAAGAAGCAAGCTGACGGACTACTACAAGAGTGGGGTCGTAGGACTTATTCAAAATGTATTGCTTGCGGTAGTCCAATGTCATGCCTACATCATTTCCACACAAAGGGTTCTTCATATGCTCTTAGGTATGACAGGGATAATGTATTCCCAACGTGTGCCAGTTGTCACTTTAGTCACCACAAGATAAACGATCCAAAACTTCATGGTGCAATTATGTGTAAAATGGGTGTTGAGTGGTATAAAAAACTTGAAAGAAGAAAAGGAACAGAAACTGTACGTGACACAATAGAGTATATAGAAAAAATAATAGAAGAACTATATGACATTTCAAATACCTAGCTACATAGACAAGATACAAACACTAGCAGATGGTGGAAACAAAATGAGCGTAATAACGCAAGAATTGAGCCCAGAGGAGATGACACTGCTGTTTGGACTAAAGAGTAAGCAAGGGTGGTTATTATTCAAGGAGAACCCAATTGAAGCCTCTGACGTACCACAGGAAGAAGCCCTAGAGTTCAAAAGCGACAAAACACCAAGTCAAAGGCTACGATCAGTGCTTTATATATATTGGGAGCAAAACACCAATAAATCAAACGGCTTTGATTTGTTTTATAAAGAATGGATGGATCGGAAGGTTAACGAAGTCAAAGATACTTTAAAATAAATTTCTACATTTACGGAGACTAGCTAAAACTGATCTGATAATTTAGCATAGTCTTCCGTAGAAGTGGATTAATAAATATGAACCCAGAAGAATTTAACAAACAAGCCGACCTAATCGGTATCGGCAATAAGTGTCGGTGTAAGATCGATGGAGTAGAAATTAAAGATTCACGATTACAGAAAGAAGACGGTGACTGGTATATTTGCCAGAATGAGAAAAATGGTACTGAGTGCGAAGACAAATTGTGGTATAAGTATTCATGGATTGTTAACACGGGAAGTTCTGCTGGATCTGTTGAATACCTCCGCCCACTCGAAGAGTACCACAACCTTGTCATCCACTGCCCAACCCAAGCAGAATATGATGCAATTGTAGAGCTTATAGGGTGGCATGTGAGAATCGGATATACCTTTGATAATGGGTATGGTGAAGAAACATGCGTATGGTGTCGTGATGGTAAAATAAATAGTTATGGTAGTGTTGGACATTATAAAGAAAACCGAAAAGGAGAATACAAAGACTACACCTTCAAAACAGCCGCCGAGGTGTTAAAGGAGGGGGGGATAGCAAGTAGCACAACCTATAAAAACACAGATGCTAATAGTCCAGTGTTTGGAATAGAAGCTTTCGAGGCTGCTCAAAATCTAATAAGAGAGACATCATTGCCAATAACTATGTCATGTCAAGATGTGTTGGGCAAGCTTGGTATATACGGTCCATACAGAAATAAAATTAATAAAGAGAAAAAACCTATGTTAAAAAAACTATCAGAGTCATTAAAAAGACTATTTAGTCCAGACCAAAAGAAACAGTACCAAGCAGAACTAATCAATGGCGATTCATCATTAACAGATGAAGGACGAGAAGTAATGTTTGATACACTTTCACAAATGCCAGCAGTACAAGAGGCATTAACAAAGAGAGCGAAAGAAATTATTAAAGAGAGTAAAGCCAAGTAGTCATTTAGCCCGCATCTCACTCGGAGGTGCGTGCAATAATGACCATTCCCAGCCCGAAAGGGCAACTTTAATTAGAGTTATTAATACAGCCTTGTGGAGAATTAAGCCCCTCCACTCTGGCTGAGAGTGGTTTAACCTCCTGCCTTAGGGTGGTTAGGTGTTAGGACTTCAGAGAGGTCACTTGTGTATGTACCGAAAAGGATTGTGCTGGACTCACAAGGTCACCTAGCCGTCTTTAGAGGGGAATAAATAAAAAGAAATATAATATGTACGACAAAACATCACCAAGAATGATAACAATGAGCGAGGAAGATTTTGAGAAGAACTATGTTCCAAAGAGCAAAACAAAGGAAGTGTTGGAGGAGGTAGAGTTTGAGAGACCATTGTTCTTCCCCAATAAAAAAACATTTGAAGAACAATTTGACGAGTTAGAGGTAGAAAACTACGGTAAGTGGAGAATTGATAGAAATGTGGCAAAACAATTCTTCCAAGACTATCTAAAAAAAGAAAAAGAAAAAAGAGACAAAGAAATAGATGAAGTGTTGGAGGATATAGAGAAGCAAAGAATACCACCAAATACACTAGTTGCCGTTACTATATGGAATCGTTGCATAGACAAAGCTAAACAAATAATAAATAAAAGGTTTAAGTGAGAATAAATATATGAAAGAAAAATTTTTATGTGACGAATGTAGAAAGTTTACATTTGGTGGTGCAGCAATGACTGGATACACATGTTCAATTTGTGGTAAAAGTAGTATTTGGGGGAGCACCAACATTCCAGAAATATGTCAAGAATGTGCAGAGAAAAACAATAAATGTTACAAATGTGGTTGTAACTTAACATAATTTATATGACCCACTACAACTTCACACACCTAGCAGTCCTCTACGATGAAGGGAACGAAACTAATTAATAATTTAAATATATGGCAAAATCAAATGTACAATTTACAAAAGATAACGAGTATTATACACCCAAAGATTTTGTGGACAGATTCGGAAAGTTTGATTATGACCCAGCCACAACAAAAGAAAAAGCAGAAGAATTTGGCATTATAAATTTTGACACAATAGAAACTGATGGATTGAAACAAGATTGGACTAAATATAAAAGAATATGGATTAATCCACCATTCACGATAAAACATAAATTTTTAGAAAAAGCGTGGGATACATTTGTTGAGTGTGGGAACGAGATTTATATACTGTTTCCAATAGAGTTTATTACAACATTGCGATTTCACAAAGCTGTAAGTGGTGGTAAAATCTTTTTTCCAAATGGTAGAATCAATTTCCAGAGTGGTCTTGGCAAAAAGGGTAACTCACCAGCGTTTGGAAGTGTTGTGATGAAGTTACAGTGGGAGTGGGAATTAGAACCATTACTTATTAAATAATATGACCCACATAAACTTCAACCACTGCATAGAGATGTACGATAAGGGTAAGCGAGAGATGCGAGGGTTCAGTACAGGACTGATGACAGGTATTGGACTAACAATAATATTAATAATCGCCATGTTCTTACATGGAATAATAAAGATTAACTTATAAATTTATGACAGACAAAAAAAACAACTCAGGCGACATGAACTCAGGCTACATGAACTCAGGCTACATGAACTCAGGCTACTGGAACTCAGGCGACTGGAACTCAGGCGACAGTAACTCAGGCGACAGAAACTCAGGCAACTGGAACTCAGGCAACAGGAACTCAGGCTACTGGAACTCAGGCAACTGGAACTCAGGCGACTGGAACTCAGGCGACATGAACTCAGGCGACTGGAACTCAGGCAACAGGAACTCAGGCTACTTGAATATCAACGAACCAAAAATGCGAATATTTGGCAAGGAAACAGACATTGATAGAGAAGATTTAGAATTTCCAAATTACTTTTATTTTAACTTAAACGAATGGATAGACGAGGATTGCATGACAGATAAAGAAAAGGACGCTTATCCAAGTTATGCTACTTGTGGTGGTTACCTAAAGATAAGCGGATATAAGCAGGCGTGGAAAGAAAGTTACGAAAAAGCAAATGAAGACGACAAAAAGAAAACCTTTGACATTACGAACTTTAACGCAGATATGTTCTATGAAATTTCAGGTATTGATTTAAGGAATGTAATTGAAGATGACAAAAAGAAAGACCTATTAAAAAAGGCTGATGAGCTTATAGAAAAAGCGGAAGAACTAAAAAAGGAAGCAGATAGTCTTTAAAGATTAATATATAACACCCACCAAGTAGCCCACCAAATAAGGGGGTTGATAAATATCAGCCCTCTCCCACCAAAATAATGAATAAAGATATATATGGAATTACAAGACCAAGTTGTAAGCCTAGAGCTTGCTAAAACAATATATAATAGTATTATAACAAGTAATACATGATACTATGAAAAAATTATGCTCTAAGTGTGGGAAAAATCCAAGAATTGTTTATTCGTCTGGAAAAGTATTTGAATGGTGTAAGGAGTGCAACAGAGAAAAAAATAAAAAATATTATCAGAAAAACAGAGAAAAAGCTATCGCATATTCTTATAAATGGCAACGAGATAATCCTGAAAAAAGTAAACAACATAAAAAGACAGCAAATTTAAAATTAAGAAAAGAGGCTTTAAGGCAATGTGGTGGCAATAATCCAAAATGTAAATGTTGTGGTGAAAATAAGTATGAATTTTTAGCAATAGACCATATAGACGGAGGAGGTAAAAAACATAGAAAAGAGGTCGGTTGTAGCAATATCTATTCTTGGCTTAAAAAAAATAATTACCCTAAAGGCTTTAGAGTGTTGTGTCATAATTGTAATTCTGCGTTAGGATTTTATGGGTATTGCCCGCATAATAATTTAAAATAAATATATGGAATTATCAAAACAAGTTACATCATTAGAATTATCAAGGCGTTTAAAAGAGTTGGGGTTTGAACAGGAGAGTTTGTTTTATCATTCTGCCAATGTAGGGGGGATGTTAAGTAAAGAGCAATTTTTAGCCCATGATCCATTTAATCAAGAAAAGTTGCAAGATGATGGTTTTAGAGAAGCAGTAGATAAAACTTATTCAGCCTACACAGTAGCAGAGTTGGGAGAAATGTTGCCCGAAAGGATTAAAATCAATCATGAAGAAAAATCATTTTCAATATTTAGAGAAAAAATTAATGAAACTTGGGATGTAGCATATTCTACCAATACTGATGACGATTGTGGATTATGGCAACAAGCAAACACAGAAGCCAACGCACGAGCAAAGATGCTTATTTACTTAAAAGAAAATAAATATGTGTAAACACAAAAAGAAATGCCCCCACTACGATAAAGAGAGCGAGGTTTGTACTACTGGCGGAAACTATTGTGGTGTATTTAGAAAATTAAATAAATAAAGTATGAACATAAACAAACCCAACTACTACAACTGGATACCAGGGCATGAGTGTTGGGAAGTCGCACAGCATTTCAACTATAACAAAGGATGTGCCTTGAAATATATATGGAGAAGTGGCAGGAAGAAAGACGAAATTGAAGACCTAAAGAAAGCAATCAACTACCTCGAACAAGAGATAAAGAGAATACCCACCAACGACAAGTCCAGTCGTTAATATAGCCAGCCTTTAATTCATTATGGGGGAGGTCAAACCTCCCGCACCTACCATCTTAATTATTTAACAGGGGAATTATCTTCCATATGTCATGGGATTCGTAGCTGTTCTTTCAACCATGATACCTTCACAAATAAAGAAAATTATAACAAATCAATAAAATAATTCTCCTATTAAGCAATTAAAAATAATAAATAACTAATTAAATACACTATGGAAAAAGAAAAATGTAACGCTCCTATTATTGTCATGATGCAAAAAACGATGAAAGAAGAACTAACAAAAAAAGCAAGTCAAAAAGGTATCGGACAAATCAGCAATTATGTGCGAAACTTGATTGAAAAAGATCTTAAATAACTTGATCAAAAAGTTATGCACAGCCACAGTTTACAGGCTTATCAATATAATGTATAATAAATATATATAAGTTAATAAATAATATATACAGCTTGTCTGTATAAAAACAAAACTATGTCAAAAGAACAAACAAATCCGTGGGATGAACAAACAAATCCGTGGGATGAACAAACAGAAGAAGTGTTAGCTGGTGCATTTATCAAGTGGGACAAGGGTGAAGAAGCTAATTGTATCGCCATTGGTGAATCAATTAAAGGGATTTTAAAAGAAGTAAACGAACGAGAAAACAGCAATAAACCGGGTGAGATGCAAAAAATCTACACTATTGAAACACAAGACGGTACTCAGTATCGTGTTGGGTCAAGAGGACAAGCCTTTGATAGTGCAATGAGCAAAATTGTATTTGGTCAGATTGTAGAGTTTAAGTATGATTCAGACATCCCGTCTAAGAAGGCCGGGAATAGCCCATTCAAACTAGTCAAGATTTATGAAGGACAAGTAATAGGCCAAGAAAAAACTGCCAAAGCAGAAGAAGAATCATTATCTCCGTTTGAGAGCTAAAACTTATTATGTCTATACGAGGTGGTAATTCCTCTCGTGTGGATGTATGAATAAATATCTAAATATCTAAATATGCAAATTAAAACAATAAAACAATGTCTAGGTCGAACGATCCAATTCTCAGATGAAAGCTATTTGAAGTTTTCGGTTGAGCAGGAAGCTGAAATAGGTGAGAACGAAGATCCGAAGAAATGCCAAGAAGAGCTGTTCCTGGCCTGTAAAGAACAGATGAATAATCAAACTAAAATAATGTTAAAGAAATAAAAACAAATTATGTTCAAAAACGATGAAGAATATTTTGCAGACAAAGAATATATCTCCAACTCAATGATAGGAGACTATCTAAAAAGTCCTGCATATTACGAAGCAAAACACGTTAGTAAAATAATACCAAAACAATCTAGTCCGGCAATGGTACTTGGTTCAGCTCTTGATTGTATGTTGACGGAAGGGTTAAATGTTTTCGGAATGACATACTCTAAACAATGCTTAAAAAGAGATAACCCTGAATTATTTGAACAAAACAAAACAGGTGCATTTGAGGTCTTGACAGAAGCGGCATGGAATCAAATACACACAATGGCTGGCTTAATCGAAGAATTGCCACTGTATAAAGAAATTAAAGACAAGGCAGATAAACAGGTTATACTCACCGGTCAATTTGGTACTGGATATAAAGTTAAAGGTAAACTAGATTTTCTTGTTGTTGAAAATGATACTGCATATATTTACGATCTTAAAACATCATCAGTAATAAAGCCAATACAATACCACTATCATTGCTTGGATTATGGATATTATCGACAAATGGCAATGTATAAAAATCTAGTAATACAGAACTATAAAGTGAAAAAAGTTGTTTGCAAGCATATTGTCATAAATAAAGATCCATGGTGGAATAAATGTAGTGTATTCACACTGAACGAGGATAGAATTGACAAGGAAATGAACACTATAACAGACACTATTAGGAATATTAACGCTAAAGCGTTTGATGAAGTGTTTGAAGAGCATGAAATTGGTGAAGAAAAAGAAGCATCAACATTCGGGCTTAAAGAAATAGATTTACTATAATGTTATACGATTTTCAAAAAGAAATAATAGCGATCAATCCTGACTATTCTGGGTTATGGTTGCCTTGTGGACTTGGCAAGAGCCTAATCGCTATTAGAATTATTAACCAGAAACCAATAAAAAAATGCCTCATCATATGCCCAAAAACATTAAAAACCAATTGGCTTAACGAACTTGAGATGTGGAATATCAACTTAGATCAAGAGTTTGAGATAATCAGCAAGGAAGAGTTTAAGAAGGAGGTCAAAGAGAAAAGCATTGGCGTGAATGAAGGGATTATAGTCGATGAAGCTCACAATCAGGCAGGATATACTTCACAACTATTCAAAAACACAATAAAATACTTCAAAGCAATCAAGCCAAAAGCTATCTACCTGCTTACTGGCACGCCGTACCTATCAACTCCATTTAATGTCATGTGCTATGAGCGTATGCTTGGTCTTAACACCAACTGGAAGCAATACAATGAAGAGTTCTTCAATTGTGTACGTATGGGGAAACGCATGATACCGGTATTTGATCAAAGCAAGATGCCAATTCTGGTTGAGAGGCTGAAAGCAATCGGGATAACTAGAAGCAAGGAAGAATGTATCGATTTACCAGACAAGATATTCACAAGTGAATATTTCTCGTTCACTAAGAGCCAGGAACGGAAGCAAAAACAAATAGAGGATGAACTCATCAATATCGCCCATATCGTGCTTTGGACAAAGATTCATCAATTATGTGGGTGTGGTGTCTTAAATGAGCGTAGAGAGCCAGAATTCGTTGATAGCGACAAGGTGAACAGAGTGATGGAATATGCGGAGCAATACGACAAGTTTATTATTGTTTGTCGCTACAACCATGAATTGGGGTTATTGAAACAAAAGCTAGAAGCCAAAGGATATACAGTTGGACTATTGAACGGTAAGACCAAGGAACGGCAGGCGCTTATCGATCGAGCTGAGGCATCTGATAAGTTCATATTCCTTATAAATAACGCTGTTTCTGAAGGCTACAACCTAATCAGTTTCAATCTGATGTTGTTCTTCTCTCATTCGTTCAGTTATAAAGACTATGCCCAAATCCAAGACAGAGTGCATCGGATCGGGCAAAAGAATAAATGCACATATATTGAGTTGGTCTTGAAAGGCAGCATTGATGAAGATATACTTGCTAATTTAAAAAACAAAGAGGATTTCAATATCCAACTTTATAAAAAAGTATGAAAGAAAAAGACCTACAAACAATTTTCAACCGGCAAATCCCGACATTCATACATAAATTCCCAAGCAGTGGGACAATAAACATTGAGAGTAAGCTGATCGATATAAGCAAAAGTAAATCAATACCGTTTGCAGAGGTTGTACCGCATCAAGTGAGGGCGTTACGTCAGTCTCGTGACCATTATTTAGCTTACAAGATTCCAGACGATAGTTCAGACACAAAACCTTTCGACCTGACTATTTGGCGTGATTGCTGGACTTATATTTGCCTATTCTGGTACGAAGCAAGGAAACTAAAAGAGGCACATTTAATACCTCTTTCTAGTTTTATACTTATGAAGTCTACCGTAACCAGGAAAAGCATAACATATGAAATGTCTAAAGGGTCAAGTGAGTTTATTGTTACTTTATGATAATTACTTCAATCTCTTTGCTATATCACGTAACGGTTTAAGTATCTCGTCTTTTCTTTCATCGTCTATCAACTCCTTCTTCTTCTCGTCGTCTTTACGTTCGTATCTACCACCACTCATCAACTTCTCTACTTTATCCCTATAATCACGTTTAAGTTCTGCTAATAATTCCTCATATGCTTCTTCGCCACGATCAGCTTTTATCTTCTTTGCCGCATCTGTTGTTGGATCTGAAATTGTTGGCATGAAACCAGCATTATCAAGTCTCCGATACTCTAATATTGTATCGGTTGTTTTGTCTTTACTAAATATTTTTCCTTTTTCTATATCGTTTCCAAGAAAATCGTATTTAGTTTCATTGAATAACGCTTTATACAAATCTCTTGATATCATTGATGGTAAAGCTCTTATTTTTGTATAGTCCCACAGATCCGAACCGCCTAGTTTTTGGTTATCAAGATAGTCCTTAAAATTCTTTTTATTCATTGATCTTCCAGTTTTGTCTATAAACCTATAGAAGTTGTCAATAACAGGCAATCCTAACGTCTCTGCAACAATACCTCTGAAGTAATTGAATATAAACGTCTCACCATCCTCTGATTTTGCTTGTCTGCCAAACATAATTGAACCAAGTATAATATTCAATCCTGGCATATATTTCAATGGAATCCAAGTACCATTTATTCTTACTGATCCAGGTTTTGCACCTTGAGATTCTGCAAACGAATATCCAGATCTATCACTTTTTAATATCATATAAGGAGGTATATAATCATCATCATCTAGTATTGCAGACAACAATAGAGCAGATGCAGTGACTCCTAGATATCCAATCAATTTAGTTGTTGAATTACCTATTTTTTGAGCCTTTACAACCTCATCAGTTTCTTTCGTTGCGGATATAATATTTCTAATCTCCTTACCAACACCTATACCAGTAGCTGTTTGGATGCTTTCACTTACAACGGTTGTTGGGATCTTCAAATATGGTATGAAATTTCTACCGATATTTAGTCCAAACGGTTTGACCTTGTTCCTTATCTCCATGCTGAACTCCGATAACGCTTCAGGCTGTGTATTATTAGCGTTATGCGCATCTAAAATAGCACGATCTCGGATTACTAACGCATCCTTATTTTTAGTGAATGGATTATAACTATCACTGACCAATTCCTTTATGAGCTGTTCTTTTTTTGTAACATCAGTTTCAATACCTTGAACATACTTGTAATTGACAATCTCTTTTGCTAACAAGTACGAAGTGCTTGCACGCATACCCTGTGCAACAAAAGTATCAGTACCACCTGCCATGTACTTAGGCAATACAGATGTTAAGTTTTTATATCCTTCTGTCATGCTGAATAGTTTAGCTTTCAACCCTTTAGCTTCTTTTATTGGTTGCCAAACACGCTCTTTAAAGGCCTTTGAAAAGCCTTTGTTTGGCAACGCCTTACCTACCTCCTTTTCACCAAAATATCTGTATCCATCTTCTAATGTATACATCCTGGAAGTATCTATATTTGTTTTATCGTAAATATCAAGTCCAAACTTTATTTGTTCTCGCACAAATGCTCTACCCTCCTTCCCCAAAAATAAACTATCGACCTTATTTATCAATTTGTCTGTTATCTTGCCTTCCTTAAATAACGTTATTGGGTTCAATCCAGACGCTAATTTTGTTTTTATTGACGGCACTAACTGATACAAGAAACTATTTATACCAGTAAAAACAGAACCAAGTATATTGTTACGGCCAATCTCAATCAAATTATTGCCAATGCTTTCAGCCGATGGTTTTTTACTCAGCGTCTCCGTATATCGTTTCAATGCATCAGCTGCCAACCAATATTCCATAGATATCTCGCTATTAACCCAATTACCAGACTTTTTCAATGCATTAAACGTCTCTGATTGTTTGGTTATCAACTCAGATAATTTATTGCTCTCTTCAAAGTTTATGCTTACATCAAGTTTAGATTCTATATATGTCTGCATAAAATCCTTTAGCTGTTCTGGGTTCAATACACCAATGGCATTGAGTGTTTCTAATCTAGCAAAATCTCGTTTAAGTTTTTTCTCTTCTGCTAGTGCTTCTGTCCCAAATGCACGTTTCTCAAAATTAGCGAAATCACCTGACTTCCTAGCATATTCGAACTTATCATTCAAGGATACAGCGCCATCACCTACATATTTCTTGAACTCAGCCAGTCTTTCAGTCGGAGACATTTTCTTCAACTTATCAATACTCAAGTCTTTTGCCATGTTCTTTGCCTCTTCCAATGAAACAATTTTGTACAGTTGGCCACGTTGACCAACCTCTTTTTCTATAACGTTCTTTATAGACTTTTTTTGGTTTGGTGATAGAAACGCTTTTTCTAGCTTTGCAACAAAAACCACTGAACTATTACCTAGATACTTCTCAAAAAACTTCACCCTATCACCAGAAGACATATTGTATACCTCTTCTAGTGTGATGTTTTTGTTTCTGAACTCCTCTTTCAATTTTTCAGCCTGTGAAGGCAATAAGCAATTTTTTGGCATATTTAGCAAAGTAATGAATCAATAATATTATCTATTTCTTCTAAATTATTTATAGTCATCTCTGACTGTGTTTTCTTGATCTTATCAGTTACATTCTTAGTATCTGATTTAACTTTTTCTTTAGCCTTCTGAACCATCTTTGTTGGATCGGTCTCACCAAGTTTAGCACCTAACAATTCTAGTCTTTTCTGTGTTATACCTAGTTCTATTTTTGGCTTATCCTTTGGATACAAATCCATCTTAGCAGCTGATAATTCTCGTGCTGATTCCGTTAAGGACAATGAAGCCTTTTTAGCTATCATGTCAGCAAGCTCCACCCTTCCGTCAGCATACAACGATGCAATTGTTGCACCACGCAATATTTGAGTGTTTTTCCCGGCCGGTATATCCGCAGTACCATAAGCTATCTTTATAGCTTTATCTGGGTTTCTTTGGATATAATCCCTTGCCCAATCCAACTGTTCTTTTTGTTTTTGAACACCTATTTCCATCCCATCAGAATCTAATGCTGGGTACATATCTTTAATTTTTTCATAATGCAAGCTAAACTTATCACCCCGGCCAAGTTCACCCTCTCTCTCTTTTCTTCTTGCTTCAACTTCTTCAACACTTCTATCACCCAAATCCTTTTTATTCACTGTTTCTAAGGTTATTGTTTTTGTTGGTGTTGGTGTTGGTTTCGGTTTCTGTTTCCCCTCCCAAATACCTTTGAGTGTGTTGTCGTCTATCTTGTAGCCATAATCGTTTTGTTTCTTTCCGTCTGATAATTGTTTGGTCTGGCCTTCTAGTGCATAGTCGAATAATTTAGCAAATTCTTCTTTGTTTTTTTTGATGTTCGAGAAGAACCTGAATATTGCCCGGAAGAATCTAGCAAACGGTGTTTTGGTTTCTTTGGTCTTGACATAATCTGCGAACTTATCTGCTAACAGCTCTTCTGCTTTTTTATTCAACGTCTTGTAGTCCTTGTACTTGCTAAGCTCCTCAGCGTATTCTTTCTTCACATGTTCTAGTAGTTTGATCCGTTCACTGTCGGTTATGAAATATCGTAGGAATGTGTGGAACGACTCATGGTATAGCACTTTATCTTTTACATTACCGTCGTTGTCAATAACCTCAATTATTTTACCGAAAGATTTACCTAGTACAGCTCGGCCTTCATCATCAAATAGTTCTTTTTTCAGGTACAGATCAATATCGTTGTTTGGGAACATTCTACGTAGAAACGCTTCAGCCCGCTTCCTTGCCACTAGTCTCCCAGTCGATGTGAAATCATCGTATTTATTGCTCACGTCTTTATCCTTAAACATCTTACCACTTGTTTCTATCGCAGGTGCTTCACCTTTGATCTTCGCAATTACTTCAGGTGTTAGTTTTATTCCTTGTTGTGTTGTTTTCTTTTCTGAGATGTCAAGTGTTTCTACCAGTAAGTTGTTGTAACCTCTACCATCTGGTAATTTTGATAAATCACCTTGGCTTTCAATTTGTTTTACTAATGGTTCAGACAATTCTTCTACTTGATAAACTCTTCTACTTGGCACTGCCATAAACTTACCATCACCAAGAACATCTGTGATGACATAATAATCTGCTTTACTATTTTTTACAATCTCTCCCTCCTTTAGATCTTCTATTGTTAATTCACCTTTAGTCACGTTCCCACCACGATAATCACCACTTGGTTCTGTTGTATACCAAGACGTTTTATTGGCATCAATCGGCAACTTCATATCCATTTCAATAATCTCAGCTCCAGTTAGCTTCTTAACAATATTAGGTACTTGTTTGTCGTATAGATTTACAGCCCATTCACCACCGAACTTAAGACCCTCGCCAGATAGAGTTCCAGTTGGCTTTACCATTATAGAATCTGCCAACCCTTTGCCTAGGGCTTCGTCTAATTTTTTGCCATTCCAACTACGATCACTGCTAGACAATATCTTACCGTCTTTATCTATTGCTAAAACTATATTGCTTCCAGACTTTGGTTCAAGTTCAATCTTTTTAATGTCATTTTTCTCGCTCCAACTAGCATTATCTAAATAAGTAGCTAAATTATATCTAGCACTTGTTTGTGCTCCATTTATCCATGCAAAATATTCAGCGTTAGAATTAACTGCTTCTAACAAGGCTCGTTTTACTGTCATCTCTTGCCAGTTTTTTAGGAGGGGACTGTTTGGAACACCATCTGCATTTATCTTGTCTGTATATTCTTCTGCTTTAAAACCTTTACTATTAAATCTTTCGTTATTACTATCTGCTATTGCTTGAGCTTCTTTCATTGTATCAAAAGTATTTAACACTTCTCCTTCTGAATCTAAAACTTGATACTTTGTTACATCTTCAACAAACCCCTTATCCCTTCCCTCCTTAGCCCAATCACTCTGCAACTCCTCCATGAAAGAAACTGCTTTACCTTTGTAGGTTCTGTCGTTCATTCGTAGATGTGATAAAACATTTGGTTCAGACCAATGAGAGGATTTGAACGGTTGACCAGTTGGGATCATTGGCTCTATTCCATGTCCAACACCTTTTTCTGTCAATGCTTCTTGAGCTTCTTTTATATTAGGATATTCACCTAAAACTTTATCGCTATCATTTTTCTTCAAAACATATGGAGAATTATCTCTAGTGGGTGCTTTAATCAATATCTCTTTATAGTTCTCTCCGTCTGGGAGGGTGTATTGAGAGTATTTGGTCTGTGGTCTAGTTGTATCTGCCAAATCTCTTGAATCTCCAGTCCAACCCATTGTGGTTTCTTCTGTTCCTTCCAACTCTGGTGCAAATGGTTT
>Ga0208904_1000400_pt1 | contig 37332 bp, 46 predicted proteins | sample AntAceMetag02UKB_FD_184774 | JGI IMG/M metagenome (GOLD analysis project Ga0208904, IMG submission 184774) | Saline lake microbial communities from Ace Lake, Antarctica - Antarctic Ace Lake Metagenome 02UKB (SPAdes) (version 2) | ecosystem: Environmental > Aquatic > Non-marine Saline and...
CGACTGCTAATGGGATATCAATCCAAGGCCATGCTTCTACTAAATCCTTTGTAGCAACCCTTTTCACTGTTTTAATCACATGCTCGCGCTCATTTGGGGTTGTACTCAAAGTCAATTCATCATGGATTTGGATCACCGGTCTGCTTTCCCAATGTTCGACTTCATAAGAAATCCGGTCCGTTTCAATGAAAGTCCATAGTAAACAATGAAAAGCAGCACCTTGAAATGGATAATTCCCGACTTGTTTTTTGTTCATAATCCCTTGACATCGGAATCCTGTTTTTAATTCAATGTATCCCTTTTTCTGGTAATCTTTCCAGGTTCGGTCTTTCCATTTTGTGTATGTTTTGTAACGAACATTCCAGAATTGATCTTCAATATATTTACAATGCTCCACGAATTTCTTGTCATTCTTGATCGAACCATTCTTATTTAAAGTGATCAATCCGACATCTTGTAAATGAACAAGTCCCGGAGTACCGTCTTTTCGTTCTGCTATTTTAGCCCATACCAAAAGACCCTTTGCACAATTCCCATAATAATCTCCATAGAATTGAGGAAAATTCCAACCATTTTTCCCACCTTGCCGGAAATTACTTTCCCCTGGATCATGTTTGTCCAGACTGTCAAGTTTGTATAATTCAATGGCCATGTCTTTATGCATATCACCGTGAAGGGTATCATAGATCAATTTTTCATCTTGAGTATAGACACAAGCCATCATGACTTCCACACCGGAAAAATCAGCAGATGTGAATTGTTGCCCTAGGGTCGGCGGATAAATGGCATGTCGGCAGATTCGTTTTGCTTCTTTGTCTCGTTTCGGGATGTTCTGCATGTTTGGCCGATCCATGGAAGATCGGAAAGAAGCAACTAGATTCAAATTGATAAACGGGTGCATGATCCCATCTATTTGTTCCCGTATAAATCCTTTCAAATAATCTTGAACCTTTTTCCATTTCCGGGTTTGTAAGAGCATGTCAAGTTCTGGGATTTGCAGATTGGAAAGGGCTTCAATGTCGGTTGATCCTTGGTTTCCTTTCTCTGCCATTTTCAGTGGTTCAATCTTCATCACTTTGTAAAGGATATGCGCGAGCTGCTGGTTTGATGTCAATTTGGTTTTTGCACCATAAACGTGTTCCCACTTTCGATAGAATTTGGTTTGTTGAATCTTTTCAATTTCCCTGGCGATTTTCCTGTCAAGATGTTTAATTTTCTTGTGACAATATTCTACATCCGTTTTCATGCCGGTTAATTCTGCCCTTTGAAATGCAAGGGTCCCGGCATGAAATAGTTCGTATGCTTCTTTTGAGGATGGATAGATCATTTCATTCCCACGACCATTCCCATATTTAAAAGAGTTATTTCATTATATTCTGTACGATCATATAAATGAATACTTCCATTAATATTGTCGAATTCAGGGGACCACCATCCTTTTTCAATTAATGCTCTTTCAATAGAAAATGATAATTTTTCACTGGTTAAATCTGGATCTTTACAACAAATAAATGCGCTTTTCCCATTTTCTAAAATAAGTTCTGTCCATTCATGTTTTCCCATTTTCAAACCCTCCTTATAAAATTCCCATTTCCTTCATCATTTTAACAGCAATTCGATATTCAAAAAGGCTGTCCAATCCACAATAAATTTGCAACTTTTCAAGCCCGCCCGGTAACTTTATCAATTCATCAATCTGGTTCAAATCATTACTATGTGGTGCAATCAAATAGGGATGGACTTCTTCATCATATCCAGCAATCCCATGATGTCGATAATTCTGAAATTTCAATCCTGTAATTCCAGTTCTATTGTCTTCCACATGACTACCAAGCATCGGATCGAACACCCATGGGAAAATATCATATCCAAGTTTGACTTTTGTCCACGCGTGTTCAAATTTCATGTTCCAGGCCGTTTTCCCAATTTCAGGGTTCTGATAAATAGCTTTCAGCATTTTCAAAAGCCGTAGACTCTTTGGTTTCTGGAATACGATTGCTCGGTTTGGAGTATCACATAATGAAATAATCCTAAGTCTCTGTTCCTTTGAATGGGGTTTCAATCCAGTTGTTTCAAAATCAGTTGCTACAATATTTGGAAGATCATTCCCGATCTGGCCCATGTTCATACTCAACAATGAATCATGAATGTCTTTTGGATTGGAAAGGATCTGTACTTGACTTTCAAAATCCTCTTTTTGTGGTAATGCTTTTTTCCACATTTGTAGTGCTTGTTTCAAATCCTGTTTCCATATCGTTTCAATTTCTTGTTCAGATTGATCGATATAAGATGGATGGAAGGTCGGGCATACCCAAGCATTATAAGTTTGATCTGGGATACTCCATCCCCGCCATTTTGCAATCCCTCCCAATCCACTTTTCCAGACATTCCCGATTATGGATTGAATGGAAGTAGCTCCGAGTAGAATAATTACCCTTGGGTTTCGTTCATAAATCACTTTTGATACTTTTCGTTTACAACACGCAATTTCATGATCTGTGGGTTTTCGATCTCTTCCATTTTCATCCAAGGGCCGACAACCAATTGCATTGATATTCAAGCAATCCTCGAAAAGATCAATACCTAATTTCTGATAAGTCCTTTGTAGAAGTTTGCCGGTTTTCCCTTGCCACGGTTTTCCTTTTCTATCATCCCATTCTCCAGGAGCATTCCCGATATTCAAAATCCGTTTACGGAAATTGCCAAATGGTTTCATCCGCGGGGTATTGATATTTTTGTATAATCCGCAGGTTTGGCAGGTTTGACCCTTGACTCCGGACATACTCATATTTGCTTTGTCAATCTCGGCTTTGGAAAAGAAATCCATGTTACTCCTCAGATTTGATATTTTCCAAAGCTGTCAGATAGGTCCAGTTTTCACCCTCGAATTTCAGGACTCGTTCACTTTTGATCGCTGTGCTTGATGTGTCCAAGATATGCATAAGAAAAGATGGGACAACTCGGAAAGTCATATCTGCATCTTTGTAATCACATTTCACGGATTCGGTAAACCAGTCTGTTCCACTTTCACATTGAATCGTCAATTTGTCTTTGGAAAATGCAAGTTCAATCCATTCGTCTTCGGTGTGATCTGCTTTGGAAAATACTTGCGCACGCTGGATAATTTCCTTTATCCCTTTCGGGAACGTGACCTGCACACCATCACATTTGTAGAGTTCGGATGTATCAATGAATTTCCCTTCAAATGATCGGCACGAAATAATGGTATCTTCTTTAGTTCTGAAATGAACCCAACCTTTACCCCTGGCAACTTCAATCACTTTGTATTTGACTAATTCCCTTGCGGTACTTCCTGGTAAAAGAAAACCGGGAATGGGCAGGGTTTCAATTTGATACAAGGCAAGGCGGGATCTGTTTGTGGCTTCGATCCTTCCGTCCTTTGGGATATTCACGCAGGTAAGAATCGGGGATGTCATATCAGAGCTGCAATTTGGGAAAGTGAATTTCAAAGCATCACGGAAATTATCCGGTAAAGTTTTCCATTTCCCTTTGGTCCCAATTTCTTCATCCAGGGGAAGCCGGATTTCACTTTGAACAGCAAGTCCTGCTTTGGCTGATCCAGATACCAACTTGATAACACCATCCTTGATTTGAATTCCGATTTCCTTTGTACTGCTTTTGGAAAGGAAACCATACAATTTTTCCGCTTTCACGGCTCCCGTCAATTTCATATCCGGGACGGGATGGCTGATGCTGGTTTCATCGTTGTAAGTGACTACCCGGTTTTCGATGAATGCAAAGGAGGTCGATTGTTCTATCATTTCCTTTGTGGCAAGCGCGGGCTTGACGATTTCAAGAGCTTTCTGCAATTCTGCTTTGTTGATTTTCATGGTTAGACTCCTTGATTAGAATGTTGAAAAGGTTCTGACACTTGAAGGCGTTTGTTTTTACTTCATGATAACTCAGAAGTCGGTTTGCAATATCGTATTGCTCCCCTGGTTCCTTTGTCTCTTTTGCTTTAAAACTGGCAAGGTAAATTCTCATTTGGATTGAACACTCATTTTCCGTTCCAGGGGCGCTCGACGCTAGATAAATTTTCATTTTGACCTGTTTCTGAATAGTGTTTTAATTGATTACTCTCTTTTTCTTCCTTGTGATGCCAGAAACTTAACAATCGATATTTTGATTTGGCTTTGGTTAAACTTTTGACCTTGCGTAGATTCCAGAAGCCAAGTTGATAAATAGATTTTCAAATCAATTTCCTTCTTGTAATAATACATTTGGTAAATCTTGAATATATTTTTTGAGCCTATTGGAAAGAAAAAACCATTCACTATGAGAATCTATTCGTTCCTTTTTAAATTTATGATGCAAGAAATATTCTACTCCTTTATCTGGACAAGGCTTTATCGCTATTACCCGTAATTTATTTGGATTTCCAGTTTGTAATTGCTTTTTTCTGTCCTGTGGGTTTTGTGCCCATCCAATTTTGACTTGTCTTTCATTCCCATTTCGAATGAAATACACATATCCGCTTCGCTCCATTTCTTCATATCTTTTATTCTCCCATTCATCTGGATCTTTCATTCCAGAAATTTCTATAAGTTTATCGAATGCATTCTTGATAAACTTTGATTTACCGGCAACATTATCAAAATAGTTAAAAGTCAACCGATGAGTCTTTTTTTGCCTCTTCACCAATTTATAGTTAATAAGAATTGGTTCGTAACCACTTGTACAAAGTGAAGGCTCTTTAAAGTAAATTTTCATAGCAGTTGCCCAATGGTATTCAATGGTTTGTACAGCCAGGGCCATTCCGGCATGGAGTCTTCCAAATCTTTAAAATAGATAACATTCAGCTCATCCCTCTGCTGATAGATATTACATAAGCCGGGTTCAATAATGGTTTCAACTTCCCTTTTCCCATCACAAGCTTTCCCGAACCAGCGTTCCGTATCTTTCAATTCGTAACTATCCGATTCAGTATGAAACTCTGATTCCCCGACCTGATATCCCTTATGTTTGAAATAATCCAAGACGATTCGTTGCTTGCCTTTGGAAAGTGTTGAGATATGTTTGCCCGCTTCCTTCTTTGATGGGGATCTGTCGGACACTTGAATTTTCCAACTGTTTGCATCATAGAACCATTTCCCTTGAGCATACCGGGGAACATAAACCCCACCTAACCGCCCGGTCAAAACCCATGATGTCGAATCCACGGAATACCAGGGATACCGGAGCATTAATTTCAAGGAAGTCATTCCGAATCCGTGGACTTTGATTTTAGGCATTCCAGAAGGGTCACAGATATACTCTGAAAAGCAACGGTCAAGCCAAGGTATTAGGACTACACTCGACGATCCCACCATAGCCCCTAGACTGATATATTCATAGGTGTTACAATAGCGTTTCAGGTATTTAAAAGGTTCATGAAGATGGAAAACTGGCAAGGGATTCAAACCAGCTTTTTCCATTATCTTTTGGTTCTGATAAGTTCGCCGGGCGCTATCCTTGTTTTTCCCAATTACATCCAGATTGGCATAAACAGAAATGGCATCCTTGTGTTCTTTGATAAATGAAATATATTCCTGAATATCAATTTTAATACCTTGAGTGAATGCTGAGAATGCTCCGGAGTCAAGAAATAGGTCTATTTTGTGTTCCATTGTCAGTTTTCCTTTTGTAACCATTAAATGATAGTACGAATGTAATCGTTTTGGATTGAGCAGATTTATAATCTCTCTCTCTCTTACAATCCCCCGGCCTTCCTCCGCCCGGCACTCCTGCAAACCAGATTTTCATTTTGTTCCTTTATGTAATGAAAAGAGTCTTTCACCGCAAATTGTTCCTGTTGAATATCCCAGAATGAAAGTAACCGATGTTGATAAAATTCAATTAGCTGTCTCTCTCTCTCTACGACCCCAAGCGTTCCGGCTAAATAAATTTTCATGTTTTTTGAATCTCTTTTTTTAAGTTAATGATTTGGAAAATATTATTACCGGCGTATGTATCCCAAAATGATACCAATCTTTTGTAGTCTTTGAGTTTAAAAAATAACTCTCTCTCTCTTCCTGGAACATTCATAACGGAAAACCCGCTAGCTAAATAGATTTTCATCTCGAAATTAACATCAGTTCGTTACGGGCGGCAATCCCCATGTGGCTATTTTCTAGGAAAACCCCTTTCAGACTATTATACCCCATTACGGAATGTTGCTTTTTGACTCCCCGGCAGGCAATACACATATGCTTGGCTTCGATCATACATGCTGCTCCTAGAGGCTTTAAATGGGTCATGATAGCTTCTGTGACTTGTTCGGCAATCCTTTCCTGCATCTGGAGTCGTTTGGCAAAGACATCCACCAACCTAGCCATTTTAGAGGCCCCGAGAACTGGACCATCTGGAATATAAGCAACCAGGGCTTTCCCGTAAAAAGGAAGCCAATGGTGCTCACAAGTGCTGAAAAATTCAATATCCTTCAGATAAACCAACCCACCAAACTTTTGATTTTCATCATCAAATGAAGTGAAGAAATCAGCAGGGTTTTGTTTATACCCGGAGAAGGTTTCTTGCCAGGCTTTGACCATTCGTTTTGGAGTATCTACAATCCCGGATCGTTTTGGATCTTCTCCAATGAATTGGAGCTGCCGGACGATATTCTGTTCAATGGTATCTTCCCCATTTGGGTGATCCGCTTCCCACGGGAAAACAATCCATTCATTTTGATAGTGTTTGGTTTTGTCAAAGAGGGCAACGAAAGGAGTTTGCGAGAACTTGTCTTTGTAGAATTGCTCAGTCCATCCGGAGTCTTTGACATCATCCAAGAACAGGGTTGCTTTCGATGGATCATGCGTGGTCTTGGCATGTTTTAGAAATCCAGCAACGATCATTCCACCTTTTGGAATTCCATAAATTGTGGTTCCCATATTATCCACTAAATCCAGTTCTTTAAATACTGTATCCCATGTTATGTTTATCATTTCATACCTCATATTGAATTGGGTCATAACAACAAATTGTGGCAAATGCTTCCAATCTTTCTCGGCACGATCCACATTTCCCGCAACTTAATTCCTGATCCTTATAACAGGTCCGAGTTAATTGATATGGGACAATTGGGTTGTATTTATATCCAAGTTCAAGGATCTTTGCTTTGTCAAAAAAAAGGAAAGGGGTAGCAAGGTGAACCCGTTTATCAGATGAATGATGAAGAGCCCATCTGGTAGCATAAATGAATTCAGGGCGGCAATCTGGATAGATATGATGATCTCCGGAATGCACGCCAAGTGAAATAGTTTCGATGTTAAGGGATTCCGCCAAACCGGCCATGATTGAAATGAAAATCAAATTCCGGCCAGGGACAACTGTTTGTTTCATGTTTTCGTCTTCGTAATTCCCTTCCGGGATCGGACCTCCTGTTTGAAGTAATGCAGATTTAAAAAGAGACATGACGGCAGATAAATCAAATTGATGTGTAATTACGACAGGCCCGGGAACTTGATTATAATATTGGATTAATTCTTTTGCGGCCTGCATTTCCCATTTTGCGTGTTTTGATCCATAATCAAAAAGACAGCAATGGATTTCTTGTGTGCTACTCTCCGAGAACAATTTTCCGAGAAGAGTAGCACTGTCCATCCCGCCAGACAGTGCTACAATATGTTTCATTGTCCCTCTCCTTATTCGTCCTTGAAATAGTAACCGGAATCAGTTTTGCTGACTTTGAATTTTTCCTTGGAAATGCGGGAGGGGATTTGAACACCGATGGTATTTTTCATGGATTTCTCTTCTCGGTCCGGGAATTCCCTTTTCAAAATTTCTAAGATTTCTTCTTTTTTGATCCCATCTTTTCCGGCATTCTCGATACATTCCACGATGGTTTTGATGATACCCTTGCCTTTTGGTTTGGTCGAGGCCTTGGTTTTCTTTGTCGCAGCCTTCGCAGGCGCTTCCACACCCAATGCCGCAAACATATCCACCTTCAACAATTTCGGCCCGGTTAGTCCCTTGTATTCATCCAGCTTGGATACCAGGTCCGGGAAGAATTCTGAATGCTCACCGACGATACCTTTTAGGGTGGCGAGCTTGCCGGTGCCGTTGATCAGGGCAGTCATATCAACCGGTTGTTCTTCGGTTGAAGTTTCATGTGTTTCCGGCGGGTCCGCAGTCTCTTCTTTATTTTCTTCCGGTCCTTCCAAGGCGCCGATTTGGATCAGGGTTGCCGTCACTTCTTCTGGGATTGCATCCTCCGGGGCAAGCATTCCAGCGGCTTCCGTCAATTTGACTTTCAGCTCTTTGACTTTCCCCTTTCCATCAATCGGGGGTTCCAGGCCCAGCAGGTCATTCAGGGTCTTGGCGCATGCACTCAGTTCACTTCTTTTCGGTTCTTTCTTGTCTGCCATTTTGTTCTCCTTATTTGGTTATTGATCTATGTTTTGATTATTGATTAATGCTTTCGACTTGCCCGACCTAACCCAGGCAAGTCTGGAAAGCTTTCCTTACCATGATTTCATGATTTCCTCCTTTATCAGGTTTGACATTTTACTATGGAAAAATTAACTTGTACTATATTATACACCTACCGACTGCGATTTTGCCTATTTATTTTCATTTCCCTGAATTTATTTTTCAAGGCAATCCAAGGATCTTATGAATCTGTACTGAAATCAAAGTGTTGTTTGAAATTTTCCGATTAATCATATTTAACTGTTCCCGCAAGAATCCCAGCATTCGAGGAAGTGGCATATTCCGTCCCGCATTCAATGGACTAAAAACATATCGGGGTCTTTGTTTAATTTCAACTTTATCTAAACCCATTTCTAAATTATTAATGAAATTAAACGCCATTGTCAAATCCAGATTTGTTTCAAAAACAAATTTTAGATCAATTTTGATATTTTGAAGTAACAATTCCCCAAACCCACCCCGCGCTCGTATGAATTCTTCAACTGTAATGGCAATTTGATCTGAACTTGGAAGTTTAACATCAGCCGAAAATCCAAGATTAGGTGCCTCTTGAATTAAAGCATGGGTGACTGTTCCGTTTGTTTCAATTTGGACAATGTGATTTGCTTTCAAAAGTTCCGAAATTAAGATTTCAATTTCAGGTTGCAGAAGCGGTTCTCCTCCAGTGATCAAAATATGTTTGGTTTGGCAAAGAGAAAGGATTTCATTGATACTCATTTCAATTCCATTTTCCCACGGTTGAGATTCTGGAGAATCACACCAGTTACAATGCAAATTGCATCCTTGCGTTCTGATAAATGTACACCACATCCCTTGCGGAATTACGGGACCAGCTTCACCGCTGATACTTTCAAATACAGAATTGATTCTCATTTTCATGCCCTCCATTCGGCGTAACTGTTTGCGGTTTCATACAGGCGGATGAATGATAAATTTCTGAGTCTGGTGAATTCTGATTCTAAAGGGCCGTGTTCATCAAAAACATAATAATTGACAAGTCGATCTCGTATCCATTCGATCATATTCTCAGCCGTAGGCATGAAGTATGGAAAACCATACGTGCTGACTTTGTTTAAATAAGAATGATCTAATAAATCGACAATCGGCTGTACCATTTTTTTGAGTGTTTTGAAATCAATTATCATTCCAGTTTCGGGATTAATTTCACCGAACACCCCGACAAGCAACCGATAAGAATGCCCATGGAGATTTGCGCACGCTCCTTTATATCCAGGCAAATAATGTGCCGCTTCGAATGAAAATTCTTTGACGACTGTTATCATTTCATTCTCCTTTCATCGAAAATACCGTAAAAACGTTAATCCTAAAAGCCCGGCCGTACAAAGAAAAAAAGCAATCCCAAGTATGGTCCCCTTATCAAATTTCTTGTTTTGGGTAAGATTAATTGATTCCTGGCGGTTTTCAAAATCTAATTCTCGAACTCTTTCCCTGGCTTGATAGTTAATTGGTTTTGGTTCTCCGTTAATCCATTCGACTGTTCCCATTTTCAAATCCTCCTTATTTTATTATACACCTATCTAAAACTGCCTATAAATGGTCTTCCCTTTTGTAACCTTTGCAAAAGCCATATTTGATTAGTTGTATTAAAATCATCATCCCTGACAAACAGCTCATTTATTCGGATAATCCCGATTTTTTTCTGTTCATCTGATTGATTTAGACCATAAATACTGGTGACATGTGAATACTTTCGTTTATCTTCGGTAAAATTAGAACGCTTAATCAGATCTGTATCATAACTTTTTGCATCCGCCTGGGTTGCTGTAACAATCAAACAGTGCTTTTCCTCAGACAATCCCCGGAGCCTCTGCCATATCTTGTTTGTTTGGTTTCTCCAATCCAATCTTTTCAAATCTGGATCACTATCAAGAATATCAGCATAATCAATTATGATTACAGTTGGGACAAATCCCTCTGACCTTTCCCAGATTTCAAGCAAGGATCTGATTTTGGAGACGGACAAAGTTTCATTCGCATGCGTTGATAATTTGAAATTGGTGTTGTATTTCTTTTTGAATTGCTTCATTTTCTTATATGCCTGGGTCCAGGCCAACGAATTGTATCCAGGTTCCCATTGAACCCAAGGGCTTCCTTTAATTTCAGAGCAATTTCGGCATGGTGAATAATCAGGGTTATTTTTGTGTGCAGCAACCAACATTTGTAAAGTCAAATCCCTGCGGTCCTTCAATTCTGTGAATGGACCGTAATCACATTCCCGTTCTTGCTTTCGGCATTCATCTGTTTGATTCTTGAAACAATCCAGTACCGGAATCCAAAGCCCATTGCAATATTTTTGCTTGTCTGATTTCTTTGCAAGGTAAATCCCGAACCTGCGGATCTGTTGGTTTTCGGACATATCCCCGGCTTGAAAGAAGACAGTCGGGTTCCCGGACATCACGGATCTGAAAGCAATCTCCATTAATAGAAATGTTTTCCCGATCTTTTCATGTCCCATCAAAGCCACAAATCCATCTTTGGTAAAACTATCATTCCAGAACTTGCCGAGGGCTTTTGGGAATTTGATCAGTGGTTCTTTATTTTCTTCGAATGCACGCTTGACTATACTTGGATTGCTGAATGGGTCAATACTAGAATGAGAGTCTACGATTTTAGGTTTGAAGGAATACGCAATCTTTTCCGCTTCGGTTATGTCGCCGATCCGGAGGGCCTCTTCGATATCATCCTTATGGATGGCCAGACTACGTTCCAAGAAATACAGTTTAGTAGAATCTAGCAGGGCTTCGAAATTAAATTTAGTATCATCGTGTTCCTGGCTCAACCCCTCCAGGATGAATTCAATATCCTCCGCTTGATCCTTGGTTAATCCATGCCGGAGCTTTTCGACATAGATATCCTGGATATTATCCTTTGGCGCTGTCCTGTATTTATGGAAATGATCCAGGCACCAAAGGGCCAGCAGGGTTGCAGTGTTATCTGATAAAAGTTGGGGTTCCCAAATCTGATCAATTTCCCGGATGAATTCTGAGGAGACGATTAAACCAGTTACAATCCTGCGCTCAATAAATTCGTCATGTTCCATTAGCAATTTCCAGAATGATTATCCTTTTCATTTCAAATTCCCCTTTTTACATCTATGATACATGTTTAAAATCAAATCCTATTGGGTAAATCCTAATGAGACTAGACGGTAATTAAAAACCTATACCCTGGTATGGGTTTTGGGTTTACTTGGGCTTGTCATGCTTTCTGCAACGCAAATCCTTATCCCCGAAGTCCAGATCACTGCACATCGCCATAATCCGAGATGGTATCCGGTCATTCCCTAACGCATTTTCCAATTCTTTGAGTTTGAAATTACTGGTAAAGATAGTTGTTTTCAAATCCTCATATCTCCGATTGATAATCAGATACAGAATTTGCAATGCCCATTCATTACTACGTTCGGCTCCCAAATCATCTAACAGAAGGAAATCCACATTGGTCAATTCTTCGATAATCTGAAATTCTGTTTCTGGTGGATCTGAATTATATGACCGTTTGATCCGGTGTAAAAGTTCCGGCATCAGCATAAAAATATGGGTTTGGTTTCCTCGATGAAAGATATGGTAATTGTGAATGGATTCAATGAACAACGCACATGCGTACATGGTTTTCCCAGATCCGACTTTTCCATGAATGTACTGACTTGCTAATAAATTAAAATTTGGGTTCTTGAATTCGCAGGTACTTAATCCTTGGATAATTCGCTTTGTAAAATGTTCCTGGATTCGTTGTTGTCTGATTTTGGGCCAGCGTTCCTCCCGTTTACAAAATTCGCAATAGTCAATGGATTCATGTTCCCTTTTGCATACTTTACAAATTGGCATGGTTAAACCCCTTTGCTGAGTGTGAGAAAATCTGTTGGGTCCATTTTTGTTGTCGGGATATTATCGTACTTGCCGGGTTCAGCGCGGAGACAGTCTGGAGTTTGCGGTTTGTTTTTAGATCCAATCTTGAATTTTGAGACTTTCATTTCTTTTGGATCATCTAACCATCTTTGATTATTCAGCCAGGTTGTCGGGTGTGGAATGAATTGGCGATCTTGCCAGCGTTCGGATTGTTTTTGATAATGGATAGCTTTTCTAACTTCAACCCAAAGGGGACGTTTACCATTTTTGGATTGGCATAATTTATCCCATGTTGTTTTTGCTTTTCCTTTATCTGTCTTTCTTGGATAGTGTTTCCAAAATTCACCAAATTGGGAAGGTGTTATTTTTTTATTTTGCTGTAGCTGTTTTTTATACAGCATTTGATTATTAGAACTTAAAGCATTTTCATTAATAGAACTTAAAGCATTTGGGGGAAAAATTCCCACAGGGTGGTCGATCCCACACCCTGGGTTTTTCCCTAGTGTGGGTTTTGTTGTATATTGGTTTTCCACACTATGGGTTTGACTCCATATAAAATTTACTTTAATGTAATGCCCGGTTATTGTATTTTTTGAATTCCTGGCGGTTATATCTTGAATCAGTCCTAAATGAATTAATGTTTTTTTCCTATTACGAATACGATCCGTTGACCATTTTAATCCTTTTGCTGCATACCCCGTTGTGGCTTTTGGTTGATTTGTCTTTTGCCATTTTGCGGTGTAGTAATAAAAGATATAAAGGGAAATCAAATCGGATGGTTTTTCCTGTGTGAGTAATTTATCTATGACGGCTTTTGATAATACGATTGGTTCCGCTTGTATGTCATATTCAATATTACTTGTGTGTTTTTCTTTTGGGGGGATTGTTCGTTTCATGGCAAAATCTCCTTGATTGAAGGAAATGTTTGCCAGTAATTTTCTAACAATGTGGTTTCTTGTTGTCTGGTTTCTGTGAATTGAATTTCGGAGGATATGGAAAAATCAAACGGGATGGTAGTCCAGACCCAATATGCTCGGGTCCATAATTTTGTTTCTTTGTCTCTTCTCCTGATTTTTATTAAGTAACCTTTTTCGGTTAATTCACGCAGTGCTGTTTGTAATGCCGCTGCGCCTTCTTTTGTCATTTCTGATAATAGTGGAATGTTCCATTCCTCACCACTACGATCAAATACCATGATTGAAAGGATACCTTTTGCTTTACTGCTTAGATTTGGGTTTTTTAGGAATTGGTTTATAGTCCAGGGGAAATATTCTGAATTTTCTTTTTTTGGAGCTTTCATTTTAAAACCTCCTGTTAAGGTTGTGGGGTGGAGACTTGTCCCCGGTGTAACAGGCACCGGGGACTATGACGGTTCGGCCAAACCGTGTCTACCATGTACTTATACCCTACGAAAATTATATTATATTTTAATTGAATTAAAAGGTCAACTCTTTTATTTTCCCAATCAATTCAACAGTTTAATTACCAAGTCCCGATTGCTTTTTCAGTTTTACCACCGCAATTTTCATAACATGTTTCGTATTTACCTTCAGCTATATCACAGGCAAGACTTTCAAGCTGCCAGTCCACCTTCCATTGTGCAGCAAGTTGTTGTTCCATCAACTTGATCTTTTCACATTCTATGATACATTTCTTTGCTTCTGTATTCTCTGGCGGGATAAATTTTGTGTATTCACGTTGTGTTGGGGTATATCTGAAACACCCGCTTAAAGAAATTATCAAAATCAATGCACTCAGAACCATCATAATTTTTTTCATTTCTCTCCTTTCAATAAATCTTAGTAATTATCGACTTGACCAAATGATCAGCGTCATCCTGATCCATCCCTCCTGGATCACCTTTAATACATTTGATTTCTGTATGCACGCCTCGAAATGTCAAAGTATATCGAAGTTTAAATGCTTGTTCCACCGCCTGTGGATCATCGTCAAAAACAATCACAACCTTATCAAATGCTTTTCTCATTTCCTTGATTTGACTGGGTGTAAAATCAATCCCGAATGTTCCAAATGCTGATGGCCCTAATCGCCAGACATCTGTAATTCCTTCAACAGCAATTCCAACCTTTCCCCATTTTGATTGGTTCCCATATAAGATGGTTTGATGCTCGATTAATTCTCGTTTCTTCGGGCATGCCATATATTTCAGTTTATGCCGATTCGTGATGTCCCGGCATTGAAAAGAAACTTGTTTAGTATCCCATATAATAGGCGCCAGGAGCCTTCGACCATAATCAATACCATCTAGCATAGAAATTGGCCCGGTTCCGAATAATCCCCATTCTGCTTCAAGTTTATCAGGGTCAAAATTCCGATTGATTAAATATCGTCTGTGGTTTGTTTGTAATATTCCGATATTGGATGGGAGTTTGTGCTTTGCGAATCGAATTTTTTGTTTTGGTTCCTGGGTACGGGCATGCCCTTTTCCGCCGTACTGTTTGATTATTTGTTTGGCTTCACTGTAATCCAGGTTCGTCAGTTTCATAATGACTTTAACTTTGGATTTCCAGCCGCATCGCCAGCATTTATAATAATCTCCGGATACCGAATATCCGAGATGTAGTCCCGGATTGCCGACGCAGAACGGGCAAGGAATATTCACCCATCCCGGCCGGGTGTGCTTATGATCCCCGGTTTGAAATGGAATGGAATGATCCTGGTAGAATCGGATTATGTCCATTTACCGCATTCTCCGCATTGTCGTCCGGGTCATTGTTTTTGTCCTTTGCATTTTGGGTCTGGCTTTCAAAAGTTTTTGACTGCAATTCGAGCAGATAAAAGATGTACTGGGTTTACATCTTTTCCCGGCGTTTGCGTATTGTACTGGATCATTTTGTTTCCCGGTTGGTGATGTTCTAATTTCTGGTTGGTAACATTCTGAGCAGTTCATTCTTTACTCCTCATTTATCTAATTATTTTCATCCCTTGTTGTAAACCGGAGATGATCCTGTCTTTTTGTTCGAGGACAAGCCTCACGAGTTCCGCTGGTGGTGTTCCCATCGGCCCATGCTTTTCGAGCGCTGATTCAGATAAATCAAGTTCATTGACTACATCATAGAGCATATTTCTATATTTTTCACATTGACATTCCATTTTCAAACCCTCCTATATATTATACACCTATCCGTTTTGCAGTGCCCATCTGATTTGCCCGAATGATCTCCGAATGTCATGCCAGCCCCATCCTTGTTCCCGAAGATAATTTACAACCTTCATCCGCATTCCCTGCTTTGTGGTGGTGCTGAACATGTCCGGGTTTTCCAGTATAACCTTACAGATTTCTTTTGCTTTGGGTTTAAGGGATTCGATCAGGTCAATTAGTTCTAATGTTTCCAGGGTTGTGTTTTCATTAACAGGTTCCGGGATGTCCGGTTGCCCGAATCCCACTGTACTTTTCTTTCTGGATATGTAATTTATCAAATGATTCTTGATAACCCAGTATGCATATGTGGTAAATTTTGCTCCATTGTCCGGATCGAATTTGTTCAGAGCAATGGAATAAGCCAAGGATGCTTCACCGATCAGATCGTCAATATCAAGTCCCGTTTTCATGAATGACCATGCGAGTCTTCTGATTAAATTCATTTGTACTTGTTCTTTTTCCATGATTAGGATTTCCTTTCCTGATTATGAATATTGATTTAAAAGTTCACTTAGTAGACTGGAGTCTTTCGTTTCTTTACCATCAAGGATCGAATCCAGAACCATCTTTTTTTGATCCAGCATTTCCGCAATCTGTTCTTCGATGCTGTTTTGAGCCAGAAGGTAATAAATATTGACAGCATTCTTTTGTCCGATTCTGTGGCATCTGTCTTCTGCCTGTGATAAATCTCCAGGCGACCAAGGAAGTTCAAGAAAGGCAACACTTGATGCTGCGGTTAATGTAATCCCAATCCCAGCGGCTTTAATGTTCCCGACAAATAGACGGATCTTATCATCGTTCTGGAACTGATCAACCGCATCTTGCCGGGCCTTTTGTGAAACAGAACCATCAATTTTGACAGCAATACCCTCGAACTCTTCCATGAGCATTTGGATGGTTAATTTGTGAGTTGCAAAAACAACCAGTTTCCCGTCAATATCCAGGAAGTCCTGTATCCATTTAATTGATTCTTTCATTTTCCCCTTGATGGTCAGTTGCTTCAGGGCTTCGATTTGGGCTAGGGCTTCAGCATTCTTTGCTTTTGTTGCAGCTTTATTTCCTTTGGTTTCTCGAACCCAGGCAATGAAATTACGCTCGGCCCTGCTATATTCTTTCCGGTTGGTTAGATCCATTGAAATGACGGAATGGGTTTTGTCCGGTAATTCTGATAAAACATCGGATTTTTTCCTTCTGATCATAATCGTGTTTGTCAATTTCTCATGCAGTTCTTCCGTATTCTTTGACCCTGAGAAATCCCATCCGAAACCATTATGCTTGGCGTTACAATACCGGGTTGCATAATCCCAATAAGAGGGGACAACGGTATCATCTATCAGTTTCAGGATGTTATAGAATTCAATGGGTCGATTAACAATGGGAGTTCCTGAAAGCCCGATTATGTGCGGGATCTTTTTTCCGAGGGCCTTGATCGCCTTCGTGCGCTTGGCTTTATTGTTTTTAATGTAATGGATTTCATCCGTGATAAGGACCTTGGCTTTCAGGGATTGAAGCTTTCCAAGCCATGCCGGGAGGATGTCATAATTGATAATTACGATTTCCCCGACAATGGGGGTGGTTGCTTTGGTCCCGGAAAGAATCTGTACTTTCGGATTAGACATCCACATGTGGGCTTCTTTTTCCCAGTTGTATTTTAAGGAAGCCGGAACGACTATGATAATAGGTTGATATTCAGGATGAAGTTCTAACCATGCAAGGGCTTGGGCGGTCTTGCCTAATCCCATTTCATCACCGATCAATGCCCTGCCGTTTTTGGCTTCAATAAAGGATACCCCTTTTTTCTGAAAGTCCCGCAGTTCCATTTTCAGCCCTGGGACCTCAATTTCAGGAACATCATTTACATGGATCTTTGATTTGGAAACAAAGTTGGTCAATCTCTGATCCATTTTGAAATCCCATTCTTGCAGCCGTTCTACTGATTCGATGCTTAATGGGCAGGTCCAGTATTTCGGGTATTCATCTCCGTGGAATTTACGACCGGCGAGGGATTTCACTTTGTTCAGATCATCATGGCTAAAAGGGAAAAGGATCTTGATACCGGGTTTTCCGGAGGTTTGATATTCAACATACAAGGCTTCCCGTTTCGGCTGTGCGAGTTTCTTTTTCTGTAACATTTTATGATCCTCCGGCGCTGTAATTTTTTCATCGGAATTGGTTAAATTTTTAATGATTGATTTTGGAATCCAGCAATCAACCGCCTGTTCCTGGATAAAGGATTGAACGCGAGCCCTGTCAAGATCAGTCATATTATCCATGGTAAAATCCCGCATACCCCAATCACCCAAACAAACCGGGCCGATCCCCAAAAGGATTGATCCAGGGTGAGTAAGTTCCCTACCGCATTTACAGCAAGAGCCTTGCGGGTCGGTACAACCATGCCCGTAAACATAAAGGGCTTTCGCGGATTCAGCAAGTTTTATTGCGGTGAATGATGCTGGGAGGTTATTGTGACGAGCGAAAGTTCCATTGATCGAGTATGTTTTTGTTTCCATGTGCCAGCTCCTTCAAAGGTTTTATGGCGGGTTGTGGGTTTAGCACATCAAATCGTATCCAACATTTCCGGGACGCGGGCCACTACGGTAATGTTGCGGTGCAGGATTTGCCGATTACTTTTGTGGTATTTTTATGAACATGATTGCAAGCAAATCCATAGGTGTCGGAATAACAGTTTTTTATTCCTTGATGATTGAATTCTTTGGTTAAGTGAGTTTTGCGGATTTCAGCAGCAAGGGTGGGATTAACTGGTAAAAGCGTAACAGATAACCCTTTTGTGGTTTCTTTGTGGATTTGGGAAATAACGCCAATTAAACGGGTAGCATTTCCGTTTGACCATCTTCGGGTGATGGCAACAATTTGATTTTTTGTGTATTTCATTTTCAATCTCCTTTCATGCCCTGAAGGGCTTTGTTTGTTTAAATCAACAATGACCTCCCCTTGTTTTCAAAAAACACAAGGGGTTATTCGCAGAATGCCTCCACACATGAGGAACATTCCGGTGTGTCTGCCAGCCGTGATCGAAACGGACGGCCACAGACACGACATTCTAATTCGTGCCATACTGTCTCAGCACGTTTTTTGGCCTTGTGATCGGCCCAATTCCTCCAGCCTTTCTCATCTTGCGGTGAGATGGCTGGCGCGTTTGTTTGTCTTCCAACATGTCTTCCAACATGTAGTCCCATATCCTACCTCCTTAGTTATGAAGTTGACAATGAGAATCGTTCCAGCTCTCGTTGTCAACACAATCCTCTTCAAGCGGGCAGCGTTCACACACTACCCTTGACTCTTCCAGCACCTGCCGACAACTATGGCAGCAGGTGAAAAATTCGTATGTGGTCTCAAATGGACCACCGCATCTGAAACATCTTTGTTCCATTTCCAATCTCCTTTGCCCTCTTTTGCAAGGGGCGGTTTGGGGTTATTTATTTTTATTCTTCCTCTTCAAATTCAAAAGTTTCACCACAGCTTCGACAAACGGGTTCATTGTTTTCAGTGAATTCGGTAAAGTCCGTTCTCCATTCATGTTGACAATGGGGGCAAGTGACCGTTTCAAAAAAAGTGTTATTGAATGTCATTTCCAATCTCCTTTTAAACAGCAAAATTTCCGGTGCGGTGACTATATAATCCTTTTGCTATGATTTCCCCGGTGCTGGAAATCCCGTAAACAATTTGCCATTTCCGTTTATTAATAATGTTTGCCATGAAAGCGGTAATTGTGATGTCCCGTTTTGAATAAGCCCAAAGTTTTTTGTCGGCTTGATCTTGCATTGCTTTTTTCATTTCATTTGGAATTGTTTGGTAATTCATTTCAAATCTCCTTTCATGCCCCCTTTTGCGAGGGCGGGTTGTGGGTTTAATCAGCGTTTGAACATTCTGCCTCATGTAATTCTGCGGCGAGCTGGGACAGAGCTTCTGCTATTTGCTTTTTCGTGTATTTACAAATGTCTTCAATATCCATGTCGTAAATTTCCATGTAATCTTTGCGGGCTAGTTTGTATTTCGTGTTTGACATTTGGTTTCTCCTTTTTTGCGGTGTTTTTGATTTCATTATATAAGGTCCGAAAACAAATGTCAACACTTATTTTCATTTTTTTAAACTTTTTTAAAAATAAATACATATATATTTCATTAATTTACAAACCCATCCTCCCCATCCCAAATCTTTATCTAAATAAAACCTTGTTTTCATTCATATTTTAATAATAAAATATCAACAATGGAGGCGTCATAAAAACATCATGAAACGAACCAAATTCAACGGAACATCAAACCAACCCTCAATTCCCATAAAGAAAGTAAAGAAAGAGCTATGGGAAATCGCTCTAGATAATTTCAAACGTTCTGTAGGAAAACCTCGTATATTCCCAACCCCCGAACATATGCTCCGAGATTGTACTGAATATTTCCAGTGGGTAAAAGACAATCCTCTATATGAAACAAAAGCATTCGCCTACCAGGGAATGATTACCCAGAATAAAGTACCGAAGATGCTCGTTATGACATTAACAGGTTTACAACTGTATGTTGGCATTACAGCACAAGGGTGGATAGACTATAGAAGTAAGGTAGAATATCTTGAAGTCATGGAACATATTGAGTCCTGTATTTATCATCAAAAGTTCAGTGGAGCCGCAGCAGATTTACTGAATGCAAACATCATAGCAAGGGATTTAGGACTCAGGGATTCCAAGGAAATAACAGGCAAGGGTGGTGGACCTCTTTCATTTAGCGTTACGGTGGGGGAGGACGATAATGGCTGATGTAAATGTCAAGATCCTTCCTAAAGTATTTAATCCAGTTTATCTTCCATATGTAAATGATCCAACCCGTATTCAAATCTTCTTTGGTGGTTCCTCTTCCGGGAAGTCCTATTTCCTGGCACAACGTCATATTAAGGATGTAATGAATGGCCGAAATATCCTATCAGTTAGAAATACCGGGAACAGCATCCGAAAGTCCTCATTCAATGAAATCCGTAAAGTCATATCTAAGTGGAACTTAAACGAATATTTTAGCATTAACAAGTCGGACATGTATATGACATGCAGGAATGGCCGGCAGATATTGTATAGTGGTTTGGATGATACTGAAAAGCTGAAATCCATTACCCCGGAAGATTCCGTGCTGACAGACATTCATATTGAGGAAGCTACGGAAACTCAGGAAACTGATGTTAAACAACTGGAGCGCCGGCTTAGAGGTGAGGCGGATTTTCCTAAACGGATTTCTTTCTCGTTTAATCCAATTCTGAAAGCTCATTGGATATTCAAGAAGTATTTCACTGGCTGGGAAGACGGGGCCAGGGAATTGCGGAAGCCTGGTATCCTGATCATGCATACCACGTATAAGGACAATCAATTTCTGGATGATGCGGATCGGGAATTGCTGGAATCAGAGAAAGATCCTTACTGGCGAGATGTATATACCCTCGGTAAATGGGGAACGCTCGGGGATGTTATCTTTAAGAACTGGAAAATTGAGGATCTTTCCAAGGAAACTCATTTCGATAATATCCGGAACGGTCTTGATTTTGGGTTCGGTGCTGATCCAGCGGCGTTTGACCATATGCATTATGACAGGAAACATAAACAGCTTTTCTTTCTTGACGAATTCAATGCACATGAACTGACAAACCCGCAACTTGCGAAGGCAATTAAACCGATTGTTAAGAATCAGAGGGTGGTTTGTGATAGTTCAGAACCGAAAAGTATCAGGGAACTTCAAACACAACCTTTGGAACACCGGATTTTTGCTGTGGGAGCTAAAAAAGGCCCGGATAGTGTGAATTTTGGTATTCAATGGATGCAGCAACAGGAAATTATTATTGATCGAAAATGCCAGAATGTGATTAATGAGTTCCAGGCGTACCAATGGAAAAAGAATCATGCTGGGGAAACCCTGAATATTCCGATTGATAAAAACAATCATCATATAGACGCAGCTCGGTATGGTTGTGAGGATTGTATGGAAGAGCGGAAAGTTGCTGGGAGAGTGATATAATGAAAACCTTATGCGCCTGTCAGTGGATGACGACTGTGTGCTTGGTTCGGACCGAATGCGGACCAGATGTGAGTGTGAAGAGCATAGCATAAACCACGGTGGAAGATGAGAAACGGGGCGCATAATTAAATAAGGATGATTAAAATGGCAGAATCAACAATAGCAGAATTACAAGGTAAACTCCAAAACCTTGAAGCACTACAAGGAACGATGATTTCCAGGATTGAGCACTTTTCCCGGCTTGGATATCAGTTTGATGGTGACCGGGATCTTTATGAAGCTCTTGGGTATAAAGTGGTTTTGGACGGTAGTGATTATTACGCACAGTACAAACGGCAGGATATCGCCAATGCCATTATCAACAAACCCATTTCGGCAACCTGGCGTGGTCCTGTCAGAATTATTGAGTCGGATGATGATGAGGAAACAGCTCTTGAAAAAGCCTGGGTTGATATGGAAAAGGAATTGCAACTCAAATCCAAGTTCAGCCGATTGGATAAGCTGGTTGCTCTTAATTGTTATGCTGTTTTGTTTTTGGGATTCAATGATGCGCAGAACTCAACAATGTTTCAAAATGCCGTTGCTCCAGGTAACCGGGAATTACTTTATGTTAAGCCGATTGCAGAACAGAGTGCTCAAATTGCTACGTGGGAAAAGGATGTAACCAATCCAAGATACGGCCTCCCGGTATTGTATAAAGTATCTTTGATTCAACCGGGTGGGATTTCAAGTACGGAAGTGCTGGTCCATCATACAAGGATTCTCCATGTGGCTGGTGAGGATTTGCTTGATAATGATTTGGAAGGTTCGCCGAAGCTTGAAGTTGTTTTCAATCGTCTTAAAGATTTGGAAAAGTTGGTAGGTGGGAGTGCTGAAATGTTTTGGCGCGGGGCCCGTCCTGGGTATGCCGGAAAGGTTGATCCGGAATTTCAAATGACACCGGAAACTAAAGCTGATTTGAAAGAACAGATATCCGAATACGAACACAACCTTAGACGCATTCTTGTTAATCAAGGTGTGGATCTTCAGGCTTTAGCAATGCAAATCGCGGATCCACAAAATCATGTGGATGTCCAGATTCAAATGATATCAGCGGTAACGGGTATCCCCAAACGGATCTTGACTGGAAGTGAGCGTGGTGAATTGGCGAGTACGCAAGACCGGGATAATTGGTTTGATTTGGTGCAGAGTCGTAGGGAGGAATATGCAGAGCCACGTATTATCCGATTACTCGTTGATCGGTGTATGGAATATAAGGTGTTGCCAGAGCCCGTGGATTCTTACACAGTGGAATGGGCAAGTCTTTATGAGCAAAGCGATGCGGATAAAGCTAATGTTGGGAAAACCAGATCTGAGGCATTAAAGAATTATGGATCATCTCCGACAAATCAAGATATCATTCCGCCGGAAGCGTTTATGAAACTGCTTTTGAATCTCACAGATGATCAAGTTGAACTAATCAATGAACAAAGGGAACAGGCGATTAATGATGAAGAAGCGGATTTTGAGGAAACTGAAATTATAGATACCGAGGAGGAAGTGAAATGAAAAAGATAGGGCTTATGTTCATGCTTATGGTTTTGGTTTTGATGTTTTTGTCTGTTCCCGTGTTTGCGAAGAGCGTGACGCAGACGATAGCGGCCGCACCTCCAGTCGCAGGCATATGGACTTCTCAGCTTGCTCCTTTGCAGGGGTCTGGAAATGGTTACATGAATATCGGGGTATACGGGGTCACGTGGTCCGGGACTGTTTTTCTTCAACGAAATTTCCAAAGTACAGGTTGGGTAGATGTAACATCATTTACCAGTAATACCCAAAAAGCCTTGTTGGATAAAGAGAGCGGTGTCGCTTATCGGATCGGCATTAAGACTGGCGGATATACCTCAGGGTCTGTCGCAGTTCGGTTGAGTAATTAAAGGAGGGATATCATGAAACGATTTAATCTTATTCTTTTGCCCATTATCTTTTTCTTCCTTTCCAGTTTTGCAATTGCCGGGGATCTTGATGGGGTCGGTATTCTGGGCATTCAGTCTGATGCGGACTTCTCAAGTGCCGTAGTGGTTGCCAAGAGCGGCGGTGACTATACAACTATACAAGGTGCCCTTGGTGTTGCGGCTGTAGGGGACACAATCCTAGTTTATCCTGGGACATACACTGAAACGCTCACGATTGCAGATAACAACCTGACAATCATCGGCATGGGGAAACCAGGGACGGTGATCGTGACCCAGCCCGACGCCAATGTGGTGAATGGGTCAACGTTTACGGGCGTGCAGTTCAAAAACATGAAGTTTCAGGTGACGGCGGCAACTACAGCGATTAACACGGTGCAAGTGTCAACCGGGTTGCTTTCATTTAAGGAATGTCAATTATCCATGACCTCTGCCGCTGCTATTGTGGCTTCCACCCAACCGGCAGTTGGTGCTTGTACTGGAATCGGAACGCTTGAAGTGAAGTTTGGCAAGGCGTTTTATTATCATACCGGCGCGTGTGGCGGGGGCGCTATCAAGTCCGCTTTCACAGTCGCAAACGGTGGTGAAATACATCTGGACTTTCTCCATGACATCACAATTACAAACAGCGGAACGGCGCTGGCATCTTCTCTGTGTGTTGATGCGGGTACAGGCATTATTGAAATGCACGATTGTGATTTAACCCTGACCGACCCCAATGCGACTATCGTGGCGGGTATGGGTTATCTGGGTGGAACCGGGACAACCCATGAGTTTATGCGGAATGAAATTCATGTGGTGGCTACGGCCAATACTGGATACGGATTCTTCGCCAGCGACACGGCATCGACCACAAGGACCTTTTACAACCATATTCATGTTGAAGACACGGGCGGAAGTTCATACTCGTTCTCCATAGCTGCTTCTGCAACGGTTGTTTCGCACTTTGACGATATTATTTCTGACAATGGCGTGACTGGCGCCGGAACATTCACTCAGGTTTCAAGCCAGAATGATGGGGCTTTGACAGCTACCGGAGCCGTATCTGCTGAGTCTTTAACCATAACCCCTTCTGCCCTGCCTTCGGTGGTATTTGATGACAGTGACGGTGCGGATGGACTCATTTATGTAAACGCGAATGATGCTGATGATGCTGTCATGTATCTGAGTGTTGACGATTCAAACGGTGATGATCAAGTTTATGTTGAACTCGATGGGGTGAATGAGCAGGTTGAATTAAAATATAATACCCTTGTGGCTGGTCGGCTTTCTGCCACTACCTATGGCTCTGATGGTTCCGTGTCTGATGCGGAATTGCTTTATATTAACACCCTTTCCAGCAATGCCCAGACGCAGCTCGACGCAAGGGCATTGGAAAGCGTGGTTGGTACATCCATCGGCAACGGCCTTAGATTAGACGGAGCAGTCTTGAAGGCGGATAGGGATTTCTCAAGCCAGGCCTACACTGCGTCCGGGAACATTAGCGCGGCGCATATCTTAGCAAACAAATTCCTTACTAATTACGGCGAGGATGCCGCTGAGAATGATTTAGTTTTGCCTGATATTGAATATTATGCGGGTGTTATTTTCATTATTGAAGCAGCGTATAATATAGAAATCAATCCTCCTAACGCTGATGCTCATGAAGCACTTGACCTTGATGGCACTACCTTGGACGCGAGTTATTGCGTTGATAGTGATTCAACGATAGGGAGTAAAATTGTAGCGACCCGTGTGCATTTAGCCGGTGGTTGGAAATGGTCCTTGGATACTATAAGAGGTGTTTGGACTGATACCGGCGCCAGTGATTAAAGGAGCAAGCGACTGATGATGAAAAAACTATTCTTAACAATCTTGTTGGTCTTGATGCTGCCTGGGTGGGCTTGGGGTGCTGTCTACTATGTAGACAAAACCACAGGTGATGATAGTGACACGGGCTTGACCGAAGCTTTGGCGTGGGAGACATTAGCAAAAGTTGAGTCGTTTGGAGCGGGTACTGAATTTACCGCCAACGACCAGATATTGTTAAAACGTGGCGAGACGTGGGTTGAAACTCTGAAATTGTACGGGACAGGAACAAGTGGCAATGTCGTCACTTATGGTGCCTATGGAGCAGGAGTTGACCCAATTATAACGAGAATCTACCACCGAAACGCAATGCACGGGAATGTTGCTGGAAGTAATGAGTATGTAACCGTTGAAAACATGAGAATTAGTAACGGTGCAGGGATTGGTGGTGATATTAAAACAATTAATTATCTGACACTCAAAGATTTATACATTTATGATTGTAGTGATAGAGGTATTAGTGTTGGTGATGAAGTTGGAGGCATGACAGGTTTTACGGTCCAAGATGTTGAAATTGATAATAGTACTGGCTTTGGGATTATATTTGACCAAGTTGTAACTAGCGTTTTGTTAGAAAGGGTCGTTGCACATGACGGAGACAGGGATGGTATAAACGCTAGGAGTGCGACAAGTGTTATCGTGAGAGATTGCGTCACTTATAACAATGTCGAAGATGGTTTTGATGCAGGTGGAGTTTCTGGGACTGTACTATTTGACAGATGTTTAGCCTACGACAACACATCGGCGGGTTTTTCAGCCAAAGCCACTAATGTGGCAGTCACGGTCACATATGATAATTGCATTGCTTATGGTAATAATGAAGGAGTTGAGACAGGGAACACTTGCAATGTTAATATTCATAATAGTACATTTTATGACAATGACAAAATAGGAATATACCTGACGAATGATGACACTTTCATCGTCAAGAATAATATTATTTTTGGAAATGGGGAAACTCCCGCAGTAGATGGACTCCAGGTTTCATATTTAGTTGCAGGTCAGACTTTAACTGCGGATAACAATTTTTATGGCGTTCACTCATTAGGACGTTCCATTTACCTTTCTGATGAAGCCGCATTTAAAACTTTTGCTGAATGGCAGGCTTGGGATGGGGGGGCATATGGTCAAAATAGTCTGAGTGGAGACCCACTCTTCACCAACGCAGCCGGGGACGATTTCACCCTCAAACCAGGTTCCCCAGCACGTAATTCCGGCGACACAAGCATATCCTCAACCAGGATAAAACCTGGTTCAACCTGGCCGGATGGAGTAGTAACAATGACAGATAAAACCATCGGGGCTTACGGGTCCATGCGCGGTGCTGCGGGGCAATGATGAAAAGGAGTTACAAAATGAACAAACTACATAAAGGAATTCTAATAGCTCTGTTAATTACGCTACCGTTCTGGGGTTGGGTTGGGTCTTACGCTTGGGGTGCAACACTGGAAGGGGTTACGCTTTCAGGCGTGACAGTAAACCCCAACATGCCAAGCTGGTGGTGGCCACTGGAGAAAGACCTTGTTTCTACATCAAGTTCGGATACCTACATTGGCACCGTAACCCATGCAGGAACAAACCGCACAAGGGTCAACCCTGACACCGGCCTGATTGAAGCTGTGGGCGCTAATGTAGCACGTTTTGAGAGCGTTGGTGGGCATCTGGCAACCCTCATCGAACCGGCAGGGACGAATCTGGTCCCGTTCTCCGAGGAGTTTGATAATGCGGCTTGGACGAAAACCAGAGCTACGATTTCGGCTGATGCGGTTGTAGCGCCTGATGGGACTTTGACGGCTGATAAATTGGTTGAGGATGCTACGGCTGCGAATAGTCATGGAATGAAGGACACAGTTGCCAAAGAATCATTCACTGACAATTCCGATGTGACATTTTCCGTGTATTTGAAGCCGGAGAGTCGAACTTGGGTTAGATTGCAATTAGTAACAAAGGCCAGTGGATACAAGAGCGCTTATTTCAATCTTGCAACTGGTGCTGTTGGGACTCAGAATGTTGATGATTATGGGTCTGAATCTATAAGAGATGGTTGGTGGCGATATTGGGTTACAATGGACATCGGTAGTGGAGCAACTAACCCAAGTTTCTTTATTACACTGGCCGAAGCCAACAACGACATTACCATAGACGGCGACGGCACCTCCGGCTTCTACATCTGGGGCGCAATGGTTCAAGAAAGCCCCGTGCCGACCTCCTACATAGCCACCTCCGGAGCCGCTGTCACCCGTGCCACAGAATCAGGTGAGCCGCACTTCACGCTCCCTCCGGATTTGTTTGATAGCGAGGGGACGGCTGTGGTTTGGTGGCGGCCTGGGTATTCAAAAGCAGATGTAACTACTAGAAGTGGAATAGTTGCAATAGCATCTGGTTCTAATAATTTTTCATACCATACTAATGTAGGACAGCTTAGGTCAAAAGATGACGTAACCGATGCCACCAATGACGCAAATTTTACCGTCAACACCTGGTACAAACTAATAGTCAAATGGGGTTATCTTGTAGCCGGTGTGGAGAAATTCCGTGTTGGTGTGGACTCAGGAAGCGGGGTTGTTTGGGGAACGGAAGCCACGTTTGATGGCTCCTACAGTCTCGGCACTTACCTCCGCCTCGGCTACGGCTTATTCGGCCCAATGCACATGAGGCAGCTTTCGCTGTTTCCCACGGTGCTGACGGATGCGGAGATTGACGCATGGACAGGAACACCATGATAATGCCCCTAATAGACGCCATCCTGCTAACCATCCTGATTGTCTTGCTGTGGAATATCAGGACGATTATCGACTTGTGGTGCCGGTGGCGGAACAGCAAGGATAAAAGGATATTTTAAATGATGAAAAATATAATCTTGGCAATCGTAATCTTGATGTTTTCCGCAACGCAGGCACTCGCTGATGATGTGAAACTCAAATGGGACCCTACGATAAACGCGACCGGGTACAAGATATATTCCAGTCAGGATATGGGGAAGACCTGGGACACCGGTATTGACACCAACGGGGCCACAGAATACATCATGATGGGCGTTTCGGACACGGGCAAAGTGTTGTTCAGGGTCTCGGCTTATAACGAGCATGGAGAAGCGGTTCGGTACACGGCAGGTGTGTGGTTTTGCGGTAGCTGCGCACCTCCTCTCGCACCTTCCGGCGTAGGTATAGAGTAATGGGTATGACACAGATGCTATGGGGAGTTAATCGAGTGGGATGTGTATGGCACACGGATAAAAATTAATGGCCGAGCTACAACTACAATCGTCAATCCAGATTCTCCAAACGTATAATAATTTTTATGTTTATTGTCTTCATAGACCAGATAGGCGTGATCCTTTAACTTTGACAGTTGGGCAACCATTTTATGTTGGTAAGGGAAGTAATGGACGTTTATCCGATCATCGGCATGAAGCTGAAAAACTTTTACATACACCTGGAAGAAAAATATACAAAATCAACATTATTCATTCTCTTTGGAAACAAGGGCTAGATTTTAAAGAGGTGATTATTAAAAATAATTTGACGGAACAAGAAGCCTTTGCCATTGAGAAACGCTTAATCAAGATATATGGCCGGGTGAACATGCAGACAGGATGTCTTTCAAATATGACCGATGGTGGGGATGGTCCAGCAGGCAGGATACCATGGAATCAAGGGGTTCCGCGCTCAGAAAAAGTAAAGCAAAAAATAAGAGAAACAAATCTTGGAAGAGTTTTAACAGAAGAACATAAAAGAAAAATAGGGCAAGGTTGTAAAGGGAAAGTATCTTGGATAAAAGGTAAAACCCACAAGGAAGAAACCAAAAGAAAAATAAGTCAGACTTTAAAAGGTGTTGCGTGTCCGGCAAGAGGGAAACCTTGTTCAGAAGAAAAAAAGGAAAAGCTCAGAAAGTCACTGAAGGGTAGACCCAAAGAGTTAACCCTAGCACAACGAAAAGCAAAGAGTGATAGGATGAAAGGGAACAATTTTAATGTAGGCAGGCGTCATTCAGAAGAAACAAAGCAAAAAATGAGAAAAGCACAGATGGGGCATGCTGTTTCAGATGAATCACGGCAAAAAATGAGTGATGCTAAAAAAGGATATATCCCGTGGAATAAAGGGAAGAAACTTTGTAATGGGTAAGCCCGCTTTAATTAATATTGATTCTAGTGTTTCTGTGTTTATGGCTCATAGAGATCCGACAAGGACAACGACTCTCCGGAATCAATTTGCATCTGAGATGGGTCGGAAGTTCAAATGGCTTCGGGGTCAGATCAGGAAAGCTGTAATTGATCGGGATTGTTTTGGATTGAAAAATAAGCAGGCTTTCCCAAATGTTTTTCAATTACCGAATCACAGGGAATTCAATTTTATACGAGATGCCGCAAAGTTAAATGCTTTTGAACAATGGTTGAATGAACAGATTGAACAAGGGATTTTAGAAACATTCAGATCACCTCAATTGGGCAGTGGTATTGAGGATGTCTGGACAAATAGATATATCCAAACTTCATATCAAAAAGGGATTGTCCGGGCAAGGAATGAGCTGAGAGCGGCTGGTATTAAAGATCTCGGTGGAATGGAAATACCTTCACTTGGGACTGATACTGCAATTCAAACGGCATTCAATCAGCCATCCCATTTGGATCGTGTTGGTTTGTTGTATACCCGAGTGTTTAATGATCTGAAGGGTATCACGAATAATATGGATGCGCAGATCAGTCGGGTGCTTGCGCAAGGGATGGCGGATGGAAAAGGACCGTATGAAATTGCTGAATTATTGACAAAGACGATTAGTGGACCTGTCGGGGATCTGAGTTTAACCGATACTTTAGGCCGATTTATCCCTGCTGAAAGAAGGGCAAAGATCCTAGCCAGAACAGAAATTATTCGAGCGCACCATGCAGCTACAATCCAAGAGTACAGGAATTGGGGATTAGAAGGGGTGAAGGTTAAAGCGGAATGGACGACAGCGGGGGATTCGAGAGTTTGTGAAAGGTGCAGAGCACTACAAGGAAAAGTATTTACATTGAAACAAATTGAAGGGAAGATCCCACTTCACCCTCAGTGCCGATGTATAGCTTTACCAGTGGTTGCTGATGGGGAGAGAGAAGAATCCCAATCAATTATTCGTATTCGCCGTCCTTCTAATTCTATAAAGGTCGAGGCTGTCACAGGTGTTCCGAGGGAGCATGTTTTAAAAATCCAAAAATTAACAAATGATTTACCTGTAAATTTGAGATCTGCATTGTTACAAACAGGATATAAAATTAAAGCGGCAAACTTTTTAACGGATGGGTTTCCAAAATTAAAAGGGAAGCACCCGCGGGGTTGGTCAAAAGGGTCAACTTGGGATAATGTGGATGGGCTACATGACCCATCCACGAAAGTTGTCCTTTCCGCTTACCGGTATACTACCCCACATTCTACGATGTCAAGGGTAAGTAATAGAGTTAATTATGTATTTCACCATGAAGTTGGGCATGGTTTTGATTTCACGGCAAAAGGGCAGATATATAGTTCTCGTTCTGTATTTCGAAGAGCGTATAAAAGTGATGTTAAGAAAATAACAAGTCAACGGAAAAAAGAAATTAATTATTTTTTACAAGCTGGGGGTGCCGGCCCGAAAGAGATTTTTGCGGAGATTTTTGCTAATCTGATGGGCGCTCCAGGACACATGGAAATTTTGAATGACTTTCCAAGAGTTACCCAATACGTTAAGGAGGTTTTGAAAATATGACTTTCTTTATCACAGAAATAACATCTGACAAGATTGGGATTCGTGCTTTAGCGGAAGGTCCGGGCGGGATGATAGGAGATGGAATTTGGGATATCATGCCAGGTGAATTCTTTCTCGAATTTTATTTTGATGAATTAACAAATCTTGGAGTTGGTCAGCATGAGAGTGTGGAGCAATAAAATGAAACCAATAATTTATCAAACAATAAAAGTTAACAATTACACGCCGGAAGTCAAATTGCATCAAGGACGAAAGCATCTTGTTGTTCCGGTTGTGATGATGATAGAAGGTGTTCACAATGGGAGCAATGGCGCAATATTCCATTCCGCTGATGAATTATCCAGACATGTAGGATCATGGAATGGAATTCCCATTGTTATTCAGCATCCAGCAGAAGACGGACAGGCAATATCGGCCAATTCCCCTGATGTAATTGATCGGGAAAGAGTTGGTCGTGTTTATAATACTCGTTTCGAATCAGGCAAGTTAAAGGCGGAAGCTTGGCTGGATGAAACGCAGATGGGCCATGTATCACTGGAAGCCTTTACTTATATCCGAGATAAAAAACCCCTTGATGTTTCAGTCGGGGTTTTCACGGATGATGAGGTAATCGAGGGAACATGGAACAATGAAGCGTACACTGCAATTTCAAGAAATCATAGACCGGATCACCTTGCTCTCCTGCCTGGTGGAGTAGGTGCATGTAGTTGGTCTGATGGTTGTGGTGTGCGGGTAAACTCGAAAGGGGGTGATGATTTGACCCAGAAAGAACAGCACTTAATTGAGCTGATTAAGAATTACGAATCTGGGATGAAAGAAAAAATAGAAACACTTCAACAAAAGCTTGATCAGATGGATACGAATTCCGTAATGCATTTCCTTGAGGAAGTTTTCAAGGGGCATTGTATATACAGGATTTCTAAAGATATTGGGGAAGGCATCCCGATGGAGCAGGAATATTATAAACGCGTGTATTCCATGAATGCGGATGGTCTGATTGAGTTTAGCGGGGAGCCGATTCCCGTGCGAAAAAAGATCGAATATAAACTCATTAACAACAATGCAAAAGGAGGGACAGGAGAAATGGCTGATAAGAAAGAGAAAAAACCCTGCTGTGAGGAAAAGGTGAAAATCCTTGTCCAGAGTAAAGGGTTCACTGACAAAGATCAGGATTGGTTGTCCGGACTTGAGGAAAGTCAGATTGACAGCTTGATTGCGGTCAATGTTCGGGCAGAGAAAGTCCCGAAGGAAAAGGTGGTGGAAAAGGAAGTGCCGGTCCAAATGAATAAGGAACAACTGGCGGCTTATATGAAAGAAACCTTTTCCAGTCCGGAGCAGTTTATGGCAATTTTGCCGGATGATTACAAAGCACAAATGACGCATGGGATGCAGCTTTATCAACAGCATCGGGATGGTTTGGTTGCTAGAGTCAAGGAAGCCGCACCGGATGTTTATTCCGATGCAGAGTTGACCGGAATGGATATGTCAGCCCTGGAAAAGCTCACTCGGTTGATTCCGAAGACCGCTGATTATTCCTTGAATGGGAATCCCCCGGCGCCTGTGATTAATGCAAATGAAGTTAAACCCTTGCTTCCGCCTGGCGTGAAGGAAGCAGAATAAAGAAAAGGAGGTATTTGAATAATGGCTTACAATACGATTAAGCTGAAAAGTTATGTGGACAACATTGTTGAGAAGGTTGCGAATGCTGCAATTACTCCCGGGATGCTGATTGAACTTATGAGTACCGGCAAAGTCCGAGCACATGCAATTGCGGAAGGAAATGCGGTTACGATGTTTGCCCTTGAGGATGAATTGCAAGGGAAGGCAATTGGTGACAACTATGCTGCAGCTGCTCAGGTTCAGTGCTGGAATGCTGTTCCCGGGGATGAAGTTTATGCGATTCTCGCGGATGGGTACGATGCCGATATTGGGGATTTCCTGGTTTCGAATGGAGACGGTTATTTGAGAACCCATACCGGAGAAATTCAATCTGAAGCGGAAGCGACTGCCCAGATTGTCGCACAAGCACTTGAAGCGGTTGATACTTCGGATTCGAGTGGCGGTGAATCTAGCGGTGCTTTGGCATACGCGAGACGGATTAAGGTCCGAATCAAATAATAAAACTTGAAAGGAGGTACAAACAGATATGGAAAATGTGGCTGTTGATTTTATTGGTCAAAATGGGGTGCAGGGTGAAATGGCATCTTATATGACCGCAAACGGAAGGCTCGATCCCAGTACAATGCGTCCGTTTTTGGATGTAAAGACGGGAAGGGCTTACATTTCGGTTTATACTGGGGGAGATCCTAAGGATCCCGGGAATTACAAAGCCAAGGAAGTTCCAATTCAGCACAATGGAACCTTGCGCCGAGATGAATGGAAACGGGTTGATGATGCTGTTTTGATGATTTCAGAAAATCGTCTGAATGGAATTGCGGATCTGATTTCCAGTGGATTAACCTACAACATCGGTTCCGGGATGAATTCCACTGTCCTGGAATACGAGGATGTCAGTGACGCTCTTGAAGCAGAAATGACAATGGATGGTGTCACTCGGGCAAACAATGACCGGCAGATTTACAGTACCAAATATTTACCCCTGCCGATTATTCATGCAGATTACCAGATCAATACCCGCGTCTTGGCGAATAGTCGTAATCGGGGAAATCCGATGGACACGGGCCTGGCGGAAAGAGCGGCCAGAAAGGTGAATGAAAAGCTGGAAGCCATGCTCTTCACGAATACGAGTTATGCTTTTGGTGGCGGGACGATTTATTCCTACATCAACCAGCCGGACAGGAACCTTGTAACCTTGGCCGTGAATTGGGATGATAGTGCAATGACCGGGGCTCTGATTATTGCGGATATTTTGAGCGCAAAGCAAGCCAGCATTGATGCGTATCATTACGGCGACTGGATGATCTACATTCCGACTGCGTATGAAACGGTCTTGGATGGGGATTATGATGCAACCACGCCGGGAACCACAATTCGTGAGCGTATTTTGAAGATTGCCGGAATCAAAGGTATCAAAGTGGTTGATACTTTGACGGCAAACAACGTCCTTTTGGTTCAGATGACCTCTGATGTTGTCCGGTTGATTCAGGGTATGGGTATTAACAATGTCGAATGGCAGACCGAGGGTAAAATGATTACTCATTACAAGGTGATGACCATTCAGGTGCCGCAGGTTCGCGCCGATCAGGATGGGAATTCCGGCATTGTGCATTTGTCGTAAAATAACAACTTCTAATCAAGGAGTTTCTTAAAAGGAGTTCATAATCATGGAAAGGACAAAGAAAGTAGAATCATTCAAAGGGACGGATGCTGTACTTCTTTTACAAGAAGTAGACCCTGAAGATGGTAAAGTCAAATACCGAAAGATTGGCGGCGGCACTTTTCGAATGAGTAAGAATCGGATCATCAAACAGAACCAAACTTTCATGGCCCATCCGGATGAGATCCCAAAGCAATTCAGGGATGTAGTTGTACCGGTTGTACCATTATCGCCGGAGAAGGTTCTGAAAGCAGTTTCCCAAACATACGAAGTCAAATCCGATAAAACTCCTGGATGGTACAATGTTTTCGATGGGAATGGTAAGCAGTTGAATGAAAGGCGCATGAAACAAGATGCTGCTGAAGCTTTGGTTAATAGTCTTGAAGATGAAACCGTTACTATTCAAAAACGGGTAGTCAAGCCAGATGACACTGCAGGGTGGTTCAATGTCTTCGATGAATCAGGGAAGAAAATGAATGTACGCAGAATGCGGAAAGGCGCTGCCGAAAGGTTAGCTGGGAGTCCTGAAGAATGAGTACTTGGACGGTTCCTAAAATGTGGGAAGGTGGAGATGCCTGGATAATTGGGGGCGGTCCTTCAATGCCACGGCAATTCAATGTTCCGGAAGATACTATTCAAGACGTCTGTTCTGGTAAACAATTCCCTGAAGTTTATTCCCCTTTCTTGGAACCTATCCATAAAAAGCATATCATCGGTGTTAATAATGCTTACCAAATCGGGACTTGGATGGATGCCATGTTGTTTGGTGATTCAGGTTGGTATTTAAGATACAGGAAAGCAATTGCACAATGGCCGGGTATCAAAGTTTCATGTGCCCCTCGGTTTGCGAATTTGCCGGATAAGAAGATGGAAGGGATTAAATACCTCGCCAAGGATCCACAACATAGCAAGGGCCTTACGAGTAATCCAAGAAAAGTGTCTTGGAATTCCAATTCCGGGGCCGCTGCAATGAATCTGGCTGTCCATTTCGGAGCAAAGCGTCTTTTTCTCCTGGGATTTGATATGGTAAAGAACGGCAAAAGTACGCATTGGCATGGGAGTCATCATAAAGGTCAAAAGAAACTTCCGTATTTTCGTCATTTAAAAGGATTTCCCATTATTGCAGTGGATGCAGAGCTTTTGGGTGTTAAAATTTTTAATGTCAATTTGCACAGTAGGATTGAGGCATTCCCTAGGATTACTTTGGAAGAGGCGTTGAACTAATGTGGATAAGAACACATACAAATGCAGACGGTGCCAACATTCCTTTGAAATTCCGTCAGAAGGTCTATCCGGAAGAAGCACAATCGTTTATTGTCCAGAATGTGGCGGATACACAATTCAATGGCCTCCGATTAATAAAAACAAAAGCGGAGTTGGAAGCATGAGAGCTGCAGTTTTGGAAAGACTGAATAAACCTTTAATCGTGAAAGAATTGGCGATTCTGGAATTGAGTTTCGGTCAAGTTCTGGTCAAGATTCATGCAAGTGGGATTTGTGGTGCTCAGATGGGGGAAGTTTGTGGTGCGAATGGTGTTGATAAATATTTACCGCATCTGCTGGGGCATGAGGGCGGAGGAGAAGTGCTTGAAGTTGGTCCTGGTGTCAGTACAGTTAAGCCCGGTGATCATGTAGTTTTGCATTGGCGGAAAGGAACAGGGATGGAAGCAAACCCGCCGGTTTACATTGATGCAGATGGAAATTCAGTGGGTGCTGGCTGGGTGACAACTTTCAGCGAAGCTGCTGTAATTTCAGAGAATAGGCTTACTGTAATAGATGATGATGTCCCATTTGATATTGCCGCTCTTATGGGGTGCGCGGTCACGACTGGCCTTGGACTTATTAATAATGATGCACAATTAAAAATTGGGCAATCAATTGCTGTTGCCGGATGCGGAGGCATAGGATTAAATGTTATTCAAGGGGCGCGTATTGTTGGGGCTACTCCAATTATCGCAATTGATATTCATGATTCTAAATTGGAAATGGCTAAAAAGTTTGGTGCAATTTATACTTACAATTCTAGTGGTTGGTCTTTTGGTGATGTTGACGTTTTTGTTGACTGTACCGGTAATCCTGATGTCATTGCTTTTGGGTATTCGATTGCTAAAAAAACGATTCTTGTCGGTCAACCAAAAAAAGGAGAATGTCTCACAATCCCAAATGTGCGGAGCTGCTACTGTGGCAAAACAATCATGGATAGCCAGGGAGGGCAAACAAATCCCTCAGTGGATATTCCAAATTATCTAAAATTGTATAAATCTGGACGGTTAAATCTTATTGATTTAATTACGCATAGATTCAAATTGGAAGATATTAATGCGGCAATGAGTATGGCCTTTTCCGGCAAAGCTGTCCGATGTGTATTGGAGATGTGAAATGAACAAACAAGAATTAATCAAATTCGAGAAGAGCATGGCACAGCGATTTGACAACGGGGAAATTCCATATCTGACCCATTTTTCAGGTGGGAATGAGGATCAGTTAATTGAGATTTTCAAGGACATTAAACCAGGGGATTATGTGTTTAGTACTCATCGTTCCCATTACCATTATCTGCTGCATGGAGGGCGTCCGGAACGGTTGGAAGAATTGATTCTTAATGGAAAAAGCATGTTTGTGTTTGATAGAAATGCTAATTTTTATTCATCTTCCATCGTTTGTGCAACGCCCTCAATCGCTGTTGGGGTTGCCTGGGCATTAAAGAAAAAAGGATCTCTTCAAAGGGTTTGGTGTTTCATTGGGGATGGTGCTGAGGATGAAGGTCATTTAGTAGAAGCTGCGCGATATGTGGATGGTTGGAATTTGCCGTGTACTTTTATCATTGAAGATAATGACCGATCTGTATCAGCAACAAAATCGGAACGATGGGGCAAATACGAGCCTTTGTTTTTTAAATGCGTTCAAAGATATGGGTATACCCCGACATATCCGCATGGAGGATCTGGCACTTCTGGGTGGTTGAAATTTACAAAAGAACCGGAAAAAGAGTCATTTCTGTGGGAAGGTCCACGTCAACTTACCAGTGTTTCGACTGAGATGGAATACAAAGATGGTGTAA
>Ga0208904_1000401_pt1 | contig 37190 bp, 47 predicted proteins | sample AntAceMetag02UKB_FD_184774 | JGI IMG/M metagenome (GOLD analysis project Ga0208904, IMG submission 184774) | Saline lake microbial communities from Ace Lake, Antarctica - Antarctic Ace Lake Metagenome 02UKB (SPAdes) (version 2) | ecosystem: Environmental > Aquatic > Non-marine Saline and...
TGGAGATGAACGACAGTCCAAAATATTAACTGTTATAGTAGATGGTATAGAAGTTTCGCAGTATAGAAAGAACGGGGACAGAACAGAAGTAGGGATTGACTTAAAAACACATTGTAGCACCTGTGATTTCACAATTAATGCTATGGCAATGGATATTAACGGTAAAATTATCGATTATTATAACGGAAAAGAAGATTTATATAAAGGGTTTATTAAATGTGTTGGAAGTCCAAAAAATAGATTTGCAGAAGACAAACTTAGAATTATGAGAGCTGTTAGATTCGCTTGTAAATACGAATTTCAATTGTGGGACTTGGGCGACTATATTAATGAAGCAGACATTAGTGATTTACCCGTTGAACGAGTTAGAGAAGAATTCATAAAGATTTTACAGTACGATACAGCTATTAATGTAATGGATAATAATGGATTGCTTGAAAAAATCATTCCAGAGTATTATCACGAAAACCATTTTTTAGATGGAGGCGACCACCATGATGAAAGCCCTATTTCTCACATGCACAATGCCTTCAGTGAAAGCTGTAAAATAACAGACAATGTTTTATTACGATTAGCTTGTTTTCTTCATGATATAGGAAAAGGTACTACTAGAACAGAAGATGAACCATCTTCTTTTATTGAAGGTGGAACTACAATGGTTGAAGTAAAAAAAGACAATATTCATTTTTACGAGCACGAAAAAGTAGGGGCTGATATGACAGAAGCTATTATGGAAAGACTCAAATTTAGCAAAGAAGACGTTAGATACGTTAGAAGACTTGTTAAGAGTCATATGTACTCTTATAAAGACAAACCAAGCAAGAAAAGTTATACTAAGTTCTTTCAGAAATTGGAAGATGATGGTATAACTATTGAAGATTACGTTATGCTTATTTATTGCGACCACCAAGGTAACATGAAAAAACCTCGTATTAAGTTCGGGGATTTTCTTAAGAACAACTGGCTTCATAAAATGTATTATGAGATTAAGTTCAGCGAAGAACCTATGAGAATCATTGATTTGAAAGTTGGCGGTCAAGATGTCATGGGTGTTATAGGGTTAGAACCAAGTCCTAAAATTGGAGAGATATTAAAAGAAATGTTTAATCAAGTTATGGATGGTAAAGTAAAAAATAACAGAGCTGAACTATTAAATTTATTAAACAATTATGAGAATACAGAATGATAATAGATAAATTTTGTAACAAATGCAAGAAAAAAATCAGCTCAAGAGAAGCTGATATACCTATTGAAAAATTGAAAGACTTAATTGAATCGAAAGATTATTGTGAGAATTGTAAATGAATTCAATAAAATTGTTAACAGAACATTGTAAGTTCGAGAATGAAAACCACGTTTACGTCTTATTAGCTGTTGCTAGAAAGAAAGATAATGAACACATCACTCACAACACTGAAATAGTGTTCAGAGAAGTAATTAAACGAGAAAGTGACATTGTTAGAAAGTATAACAAACTAATGAGCGCGGTCACAAATTACAGAGATGAAGAAGGACACTCATATAATTTTTATGTGTACATCACCATTAATCCCAGAGATGTTATGAAAGCTTATTTCAAATTGCAGTCTGATGTTAATAATTGGTTGGGACAAAGACTTGCGGGTTACAAAAACGAAAACTTTAAAAAGCTTGATGGTTTTTGGATTAGTGCGTTGATGAAAAACGAGAGTCGGGGAAACAGAGGTAAATTTTTAATTGATTGTGATACTAAGAACTCTGTTATAATTGAAAATCTTAAGTTGTTTTTAGAAGTGAATAGTATTGTTATTTATAACATGAGAGAAACCAGAAACGGATTTCATTTAATTACGTCTCCTTTTGACAGAAGCAAATTTCCAATGTATACGGGAATTGAAGTCAAAATTGACTCGTTATTATTCGTAGAGTATGTAGAAAAAGATTATGATGATATTTTAATAGATGTGGGCGAATGATAATGAAAACTACAAAACAAAAAATTGATGAATGGATAAAAAAAGCCCCTGTAGAATTAGAAACGTTAAGCGTTTCTGTCGACCCAATACATAATTCGATTCTTATTATGGGCGAACAAGTTCCTAGCATAATGAACGCAGGGTACACATTAACAATAAACGGTTATTGTAAAAAATGGGAGGAAGAAAATGAGTGAAAAAAAGAAAATTGTATGTTTATACCATAATGATATGGACGGAATAACTAGTGCTTTAGTGGTTAAAAAATATTTTAAAGATGATACTGTAGAGTTTGTTAAATGTGATTATGGTAACGAAGAAGATATTATGAGTAAAAGTATAGATTATGATAAACTTATAATGGTTGATTTTAGTATGTCTCCTGATAATATGGAAAATCTTTCACATTTATATGGTAATAACTTTTTTTGGATTGACCATCATATAACTGCTATAGAAAAAATATCTAAAAAATTGATTATTGAAGGTGTTAGAAGTATTGAAAATGCAGGTTGTATGTTAACATGGAAATACTTTTTTAAAGATAAAACACCTCCTTGGGCAGTATTTTTAGCAGAAGATTATGACATGTGGTGGTTTAAAGATGGTTATACTAAACAATATGGCGAATGGTTTAACGCGACTATTAAAACCCCCTATGATTTATCAGTTGTAAATGTTTTTGAAATGGATGAAAAAAAAATTGTTGATGAAATTTGTTCTGTTGGAAACATATTATTACAAGCTAAACAAGTTAGAATTGAAAAATCATTTGAAGATGGTTGTGATACTTTATTTGAAGGTCATAAAACTAGAGTGATTAATACCAACCATGATGCTAGTAATGTAGGAGAATATTGTTATAAAGATAAAGGTTACGCTATTGCTCTTATGTGGAGTTTACGTGGCAATAAAATAATTATAGGACTTCGCAGTAACAGTGTTGATGTAGGAGCTATAGCTAAAAAGTATGGTGGTGGCGGACATAAGTTTGCTTCTGGATTTACTTGGGATGACATTATTGAATTTAGTGAATTAATATACGAGGCTTGAAAATGAGTGAATTAGCAGAATTAAGCGGATGCGGACCTGCCACAGTTACTAAATTAGAAGAAGCAGGCATATTAACATTAAAAAACTTAGCAGTTACTAGTCCAATAGAAATAGCTACTGTAAGTGGTGTCAGCGAAAAAACGGCTCGAAAACTAATACAGCAAGCAAGAGAAAGCTTAAACTTAGGGTTTCAAAAAGCCTCAGAATACGCGCATAAACGGGATAACGTGAAACAAATAAGCGTTGGTTGCGAAGCTTTTGACACTATGTTAGATGGTGGATTTGAAAGCGGAAGTATAACTGAAGTGTACGGCGAGACAGCTTCAGGAAAAACACAAATAAGTCATTTAATGGTTGTAAGAGCCCTTCTGGAGAATAAAGAAAACAAAGCAATGTTCATTGATTCAGAGAACACGTTTAGAGCTTCTCGTATAAAAGACTTCTGCGAAGGACAAGGACTTGATTACGATGACGCTATGGAAAGATTATACGTGACGCAATCCCACAACACAGACGAACAACTCCTACTAGTAGATGAAGTAGAAAAGATACTCCAGACTGACAACAGTTACAGAATATTAGTCATTGATAGTTTAACAAGCCATTTCAGAGCAGAATACAGTGGCAGAGGAGAACTAGCACCAAGACAACAAAAACTTAATAAACACTTACACCAACTTCTTAAAATAGCAAGTGTGTACAATTTAGTGGTTTTAGTAACAAATCAGGTATCAGCTAATCCCGCACAGATGTTCGGAGACCCTACTAAACCCATAGGAGGGAATATTGTTAGCCACTCTGTAACCTCAATAATTTATCTTAGAAAAGGTAAGGCAGGAGCAATACACGCTCAATTAGTAGACAGTCCTCATCTACCTAAGAATGAATGTGATTACTTTGTTAAAACTGAAGGATTTGTAGACGTATAAAAGGTGATTAAAGAATGAAAGAAATTGTTGTGTGGTCAGGAGGAGCAGATTCTACTTGCATTCTTAACAGATTAGCAAAAAAATCCAGCAAACAAAATCCTGTATCAGTTTATGTTATTACAACTAATGGCGATGTTATTAAACAAAAAAAAGAACTAGAAGCCAGAACACAATTATTAAAAGAATTTAAAAAACGGGGGTATCATATACAAAAACGAAATATTGATTTAAACGGCTATAGTATTGCTAAAAATCAACCTATTACTTGGTTATGTGGTTTAATGCCCTATTTGCAAACATATGAGGATTGTAACATACATTTTGGTTATATATATGAGGATAGTTTCTGGCATATGAGAGAACATTTCGTTAACGCGTTTTACTCACTTTTTAAAATGTCTTTAACACAGGTTAAATATGAATTATTTTTTGATTTGGAATGGACACACAAAAATGAAGTGTTAGCTGAACTAAAAAACGCTAAGTTATTACATTTAATTTGGACTTGTGAACACCCCACTAAAACAGAAAGGGCTTGTGGTAAATGTGATAAGTGTAAAGAATTACGAGAAAACAAATAATAAGGAGAAAAAATGGACGACAACAAAAAATTTAAGTGGAAATGCTTAAAATGTGGTTCAATACAAATAAGTGACCCGTTACAACGACACCAAATGGATTATTGTAAGTGCAAAGAAAGTGCGTGTGATGCCGAAGTAGGTTATTGTAGAATGGTGGGGTATTACAAATATATAGGGATAGTAGAATCATCTGATATGGAGGAATAAAAATGAAATACGATGTGCAATGTATGTATTGTGAACTAACTAAACATGATGGCGTGTTTTACAGAAAAGAAGATTATGAACAATTAAAAGAAGGTAATAGCGTTAGTCATGGCATTTGCAAAAGTGATGTTTGTTTATTAGAACACGCAATGAAGAGTTCAGGCGTTCTGGATGCAGAAAAAGAACTCCCAACAGAAAATAAATATTTCCTTGAAGATATAATAAGAATAACGGAAAGCTTACTATAATAAAAAAGGTGATGATAATGGATAAAAGAATATGGTATTTAGTAGGAATAATGTTCATTCTAATAGGCATTATTTGTGTGTGTTTTTGTATTGGAGCTAAAGACGTTAGAGCCGAAAGCCAGTACATAACAGGAAACATAATAATTACTTCCAACAACAATATTGAAGAAACAACACAATCTTTAATGAAATGCTCTCTTATAGACTACCCAAACATGTTTTGTAATGATGGTTACGTTTACAATCGTAACGATTATAAGATAGTTCACATTTCACAAATAAACGAGTGGATGCAAAGCAATAATGATGGAGTGTCTATTAATGGTTTAGGTTGGTATAACCAAATTAAAAACGTTAGTTTTGAGTGGTGAATAGAATGAAATGTATGTGTGGAGGAGAATTATCTCCGTTAACAGTGTGGTTTTTACTAAAATGTAATGATTGTCATACAATATATGATATTCTTACTTATACAAGAACTAGAAACTCTAAAGATATTAAGGTGATGAATAATGGACAAAGAAAAGGATGATGATAGAATAATTATTGAAAAAAGCGGAGATATTAAGTTCTCTGGAATATTAGGACTTGACAATTCTTTAGCTGTACTAAACAGCATTAACTCTTTATCTAAACAAATTATGAACCATGTTGGCGACCACATACATGAAATAACGACAATGGCAATCGTGGAAACTTTCAAGTACGCTAAAGAAACAAAGAAAACAGAATTAGAACCAGAAGACATTGAAAAAATACTGATGCCCGTTCTTAAATTTATACAAACAGGTGATGTTAAATGAAGATTAATGCAAACACTCTAATGTTATATTATAATACTTGTGGTTTGGGAGGCACTATAAACAGTGTGAAAACTAATTTCGGGGCTGATTCAGTGTTTACCAGTACTAAAAACGCTCCGAACACAGTATTTATAAATGTTAAGATGAATACTGGCGTGTTTGAAAACTATTCTCCAATAGGTGATATTATTATTCGTAGTGTTGATAAATTCGCCAAGTACTTAAAATCTTATAAAAAAACAGATATTGAACTAACTAAAACAGAAGAGTTCGTTATTAATGTAAAGAATGATTTATTAGAGCATGATGTTATTTTAGGTGGTGAAAGTGTTGTCGAAGAGCGTCTTCATGATGGCAGTCTTTTGAATATTAAAGATTGTTCTGTTGTTGAAGTGCCTTATAATAGTCTTATGGACGCAATAACCCAAATGGCAGATATTGGCAGTGAACGTATCATTTTCGATAAGAAAGAGAACGAACTAAGCATGGTCATTGATAATGGAAACAGTAGTGATAAGAGCAGAGTTAAAGTTCCTTGTGATGATGTTAGTATTAACAGAACTGTTTTGGGCAAAGTATTGTTAGAGGCTGTCCAAGTGTTTGATAAAGACTTTCCTGTAATTGTTGAAATAGGCACTGATGTTCCGATTACTTTTAAACAAACCACCGATATTTTAAGTATTGGTATGGTTATTGCCCCAAGAATAGAAAATGAATAAGAAAGATACTCGTTCAAGAAGCATAACAAAAGCTGTTACTTGGAGAATTATTTCAACTCTTATGACTATGATAATAGTGTATTTGGTTTCAGGACAATTATGTCTCGCTATTAACGTAGGACTTATAGACATTTTCATAAAATTAACGTTTTATTACATACACGAACGATTGTGGAATACGATTGTTTGGGGGAGAAAAAAATGACTGGAGATACTTTCGAGACATACATACAGAAAAGTAAAGAAGATTGGTGGTTGTGTACTTGTGGTAGTTACCATAAAAACTTTCCATACAGATGTCCTTTGAGTACGTATAAATTTAAAGTTAAGATGGTTATTGATATGGTAGAGAAAAAATGTTCGCACAATTCAAAATTAATGTTTGTTGATGAATTAGAGAAGGAGTTGGAATTATGACATTAGAATTAGTAATTATAGAAAGTCCTTTTAAAGGAGAAGATTGGACAAAAACAAAAAGAAACATTCTTTATGCTAGATTGTGTGTTGCTGATTCATTAAATCGTGGAGAAGCCCCTTTTGCATCACATTTGTTTTATACCCAAACAGGTATTTTAGATGATAGTGTACAAAAAGAAAGAAATAGAGGCATAAATTCAGGTATTATTTGGGGAAACCATGCAGAAATAAGAGCAGTTTATAAAGATTATGGTATTAGTAAAGGAATGCAATATGGTATCGACAAAGGTATTGAGATTGGGCAACGCATTGACTATAGAAGTTTGGGCGATATTGGAGAGTTAGAGAAAAAAATAACAAACCTTGAAAAATCTCAACAGTTTATTGAAATAGCAAATTTAAGATTTTAAGGAGATGATAATATGTTACCACTAGTTAAGAAATACGAACCTAAAACGTTTGATGACCTTGTAGGAATAAGCTTCTTAGACAAACTAGTAGAAGCCATTAAAACCCCCGATAGTCTACCTAACATGTTATTTTATGGTGAGCCCGGAACAGGGAAAACAAGCTTAGTAAACGTCATGCTAAACGAACTTAAGCCTGTTGACGTTCTTAAAATTAATGGAAGTGACGAAAGAGGAATTGACACCGTTAGAGAAAAAATAACTGATTTCGTAAGTGCTGGAAGCATGATTTCTGATAAGCCCAAAATAGTCTTCATTGATGAAATAGATGGCTTCACCAAAGACGCTTTTCAAAGCATGAGAAGACTTATAGAACAAAGCGTGAAAAACGCAAGATTCATAGCAACCTGTAACAATTACGTGGCATTGCCAGAAGCTATACTAAGCAGATTCGGATGCCAATTCAAATTTGAGCAATTACAAGACGAACATATAATGAACAGATTAACGACAATTTGCCAAAAAGAAAACATTAATATAGTAGAAGATACATTAATAACTATTACCAAAAGCTCAAGGGGAGACTTAAGACAAGCCATCAACAAACTACAATTAAGTAGCGATGATGAGCTGACCGATATTACCACAGAAATATCTTATGTATACAATTTACTTCTACAAAACGAATGGACTAAACTAAGATATAAAATTCCACTTAAAAATCTTAATTATATTGAATTATTTGTCGGACTTGAACAGAAATTTTTTGAAAGTGATATAGAAGTCAGTAAAAAAGCAGAGATTACTGAGATAATAAGTAACGGTTTATGTGAGTACAAAGATAGTTTTAACAAAAACATCTGGTTCGGAGCCGTTTGCAGTAGAATAATAAAAAAACTATAGAAAGAGGATTATAAAAATGGATGACAACTATATTATTATAAACGAGTACTTAGATAAGAAAAATTGGAGAATTAAAGAAAACAGTAATTTTGGTTATAGCATTTCAGGCTTACAATCTCATGTTGCCAACAAAGTTATTTCTGATTACACGTTAGACATTGTTTATAATCCTCAGATAAAACGAGCGTACAAACAAAACTGGATTCACATTCATGATTTAAGCCAAGGCGTAGCTCCTTATTGCAGTGGTTGGAGCGTTGAAGACATTCTTCTTAAAGGTTTTGGCGGCGTTGAAGGCAAGATAGATGCGGCCCCAGCTAAACATTATGATAGTTTATTAGGTCAATTAGTTAATTTTATTGGCACTTTACAGAATGAATTTAGCGGTGCGCAGGCTCTTAACAGTTTTGATACTTGGCTCGCCCCATTTGTTAAAGAAGACAAACTCACTTATAAAGAAGTTAAACAAGGCATGCAAGAATTTATTTATGGCATTAACCAGAGCAGTAGATGGTCATTACAAACGCCTTTTACAAATTTAAGTTTTGATTTAATTCCTCTTGTTGATTTGAAAGACAGACCTTGTATTGTAGGAGGGCAATTACTTAAGTATTGTTATAAAGATTGCCAGACAGAAATGGACATGATTAATAAAGCATTCATGGAAATAATGTTAGGTGGCGATGCAAAAGGAAGAATTTTCACATTTCCAATACCTACATATAATATTACTAAAGAGTTCGATTGGGATGGCGAAAACTCTAAGTTATTATTTCAAATGACTAGCAAGTACGGTATTCCTTACTTTCAGAATTTTATTAACAGTGATTTAAGCCCTGATATGGTCAGAAGTATGTGTTGCAGACTCAGACTTAGTTTAAAAGAGCTTGAGAAAAAAACTGGCGGTTTATTTGGAAGTGGTAGTAAAACAGGCAGTATTGGAGTTGTGACTCTTAACCTTGCTAAAATGGGCATGGTAGCTACAGACGAAAAAGAACTATTCAAATTAATAGATAAGTACGTTGGAATAAGCAAAGACAGTTTGGAAATAAAAAGAAACATGTGCAATGAATTCATGGATGACGGACTATTTCCTTACTCTAAAGAATACTTAAAATCGTTTAAAACCTACTATTCCACCATTGGAGTTGTTGGCGGTCATGAATGCTGTCTTAACTTCTTAGGCGAGAGCATTGAGAGTGACGACGGTAAAACACTTATGATTAAAATATTAGAACATATCAAAAATCTTCTCAGCGATATACAAGTAGAAACCAAAAATTTGTACAATTTAGAAGCAACTCCTGCTGAAGGCGTTAGTTATAGAATGGCTAAGAACTTAAGAAAAGAGTTTGGAGAAGATATAATGCTCAGTGGCACTAAAGAAACCCCTTTCTTAACTAACAGCACTAACTTACCAGTTGACGCTGATATAGACGTGTTTGACGCATTACTTCATCAGAACGAATTACTTCCACTATACACTGGAGGAAGCGTATTCCATTGTTTTCTGGGCGAACGCGTTGATGATTGGAGAACAACAAGAAATTTAGTCAAAAGAGTTTGTGAATCAACTAACATACCGTTCTTTAGTATAACACCAACGTTCAGTGTGTGCTCTGCTTGCGGTTATCTTTCAGGAGAACATAAACAGTGTCCAACTTGCAATAAGTATTGTGAAGTGTATTCCAGAGTTGTTGGTTATTTAAGACCAGTTAAGCAATGGAATCCCGGCAAACAGGTAGAAATGGAAAAAAGAAAAACGTTTACTCTTAAAGGAGGTGTAATGAAATGAATTTTGATAAAAACTTTCCAAGTTTAGCTTCGCATAGATTAGCTTACAAACCAGATAACGAGTGCACTATTAGACAAAGCAAGATTGAAGAATGTTGCACTGATAATCAGAAGGTTAAGGAATTGTGGGCACTCGTTCAAAAACAAGTATTAACCTTTGCTCCTAAGGATTTTAATTGGGATGAGGATGAACTTAACCTTCAAATTAGAAAGAAACTAGAGGAGATGCACTTATGACGATAGATGAAAAAGTAGAATGTGTGGCAGAACTATATTTTAAAGACGACGCTAAAAAAAACTCTATTTTATTTTTATTAGGAGATGATAATAACATTTACGTTCCAGAAAACGTTGATAGATACTTGAAACCTTTTAATAAAGCCCCATTGAAAAATATGTATACAGATGACTTAATGCTAATAGAATATATTAAACAATATTCTATCATTGAGGAAAAACCATGAACTTAGATGCGTTCACTAACCATAAAGAATTCAATTACAATATTAACGTTGAATTCGATACGGTCATAGAACAAACTGAACGCATAATCGAAGTTAGTAATGCATTTGGGTTAGGAATTAATGAAGCTAAAAAGTTCAGCGTTTATAAAGACTTCAATATAGGATTTAATAGAGATGATGTTGTTTACATTACTGGTGATAGTGGTGGTGGCAAAACCATCTTACTACAAGAGATAATCAATAGATTAGAACCAAGTAATGAAAAGATATTGTTTTTAGATGATGTAACCCCATGTAATGATGAGGTCGTTATCGAAAGCATTGGAGACACTATGGACGAGTCTATTTATTACTTGTCTATGATGGGCTTAAATGACGCGTACATTTTCTTAAGAAAGTATGGTGAATTAAGCGATGGCCAAAAATATCGTTATAGATTAGCTAAAGCTATTGGTCTTAAACCAGACTTTTTATTCATTGACGAATTTTGCTGTAATCTCGATAGGACAACAGCTAAAGTAATATCGTACAATTTACAACGAGTAGCTAGAAAAAACAATATGGGAGTGTTCGTGGCAACCACTCATACTGACATTTTAGAAGACTTGAATCCATCTGTTTTAGTTACCAAATCATTCATGAATAACGTTAGAATACAATACTTAAGTTACACCCCCAAAAAAATAAGTTTTTACAATGACGTAGAGTTTAAAACAGGCTGTATTAGTGATTATAAAAGACTAAGCAAGTATCATTATAAAAACACAGGGACTAACTTCCCTTACTGTAATATAGTAAGTGCTTGGTATAAGAACGATATTGTTGGCGTTGCAGTGTTTTCGCCTCCGTTTTTGCAAACAAAAGGTAGAACAATAAAATTCGATAAGAAATACTCTATGATGACCAAAGATGTTGTCAGAGATATTAACAAATTATTTATTAGAGGCTCTCGTTATGTCATATCTCCTAAGTATAGAGCTTGTGGTTTAGGTCAGAGACTTGTAAACGAAAGCATGACATTTATTAAGAATAAGAAATATTTAGAAGTTGTTACAGTCATGGGTAAATACAATCCAGTATTTGAAAAGTGTGGCATGGAAAAAATAGAGATTACTGAAGAAACTGATAGTGCGGCTATAAATTTAGATAAGTGGCTTAAAGAAACTGGTTGTGATGTTGTTAGAATTAACAATGGTAAATACTTGAAACAATTTGTCGATGGTTTGTCTCCGGAGAATAAGAACGTTCTTAAATTACTTACTGGTAAAGTATTACACCATCCTAAAATAGGCTTAAGTAGTAAAGATGGTAAGAGAGCTGAAGTTGTCAAACAAGAGAAACGATATAAAGAAACTATATTTAATGATGTTTATAATGAAATTTTAACTTACATTCCAAAGTTGTATTCTGGCATGAGTATTTATTACATTTGTGAATTGCCAGAAAATGATGATTCTAAAGAGGTGAATTTAGAAAATTGGGAAGTGAAAAAATGAAGCATAAAGAATACATATTTACTAAAGGCACTTATGATATTGAAGCGGTCATGAGAATCGTTGAAGAGGTCATTCATGACTTTGAAAGCGGAAAAGTTGAAAGTGGCTGTGTTAAAGCAGAATATCTACAGAAAGACCCTATACAAGATGGCAAACGAATTTACTGATTCATTTAAAAAACTGATAAGAGGAGAGAAGTTTAACGAAAAGCTTCTTGTTCCAATGCTTATTTGGGCTTCAGGTCATGAGCCTAACATTGAAGGATGCCAACGCATCAATCGAAAGATTTTTGGCGGATATAGAAAGCTTTATATATCTGAACTTGTATTAATTAATATGTTAAACAAATTTATTGCGTACCCCAGAGAATTCAAAGATGACACCAAAACTAAATTCTTTTATAAAGACGTTGCAAAATACTTTAGGTGGACTCTTAATGAACTCGAAAAAAACACATCTGTTATAAATTACACTTTTTTAAAGCCAATTATAGCTAGAGAGTTTGGGTATGATAAGACAGAACGAGAACTTATAGGATTATGAAGGGGGCTAACCAAAATGGGAAATAAACAAGAGAATGTTTCTAACAAACAAGCATGGCAAGAAGTTCTTGTTAAAGAAAACTTAGAACGTAAAGTTCACCAACACAAATTTGACACTGATAAACAAATCATTGTTCTTATGGGAGATGAGCACATTGGAAGCAAATATTACGATTCGGATTTACATAATGAAAATGTTGAATGGTGTTTTGAAAACAATATCCCTATTATTCTAATGGGAGATGAATTAGAAACTGCTACTAAAGATAGTATAGGCGGTGGAGTTTTTGAACAAGATGATATGGTACAAGAGCAATTAGAAAGAGCCGTTGCCACTTATAAACCACTCGCTGATGAAGGCTTAATTTTAGGTAATCACATTGGAAATCATGAACGACGAGTGTTCAATCATTCAGGCGCTAATTTAGCTAAAGTATTCAGTCAATTACTAGGCATTACATATTTAGGCGTTGGAGCGGCACATTACATTAGAGTAGGCGATGAAAACTATACGATGTACACTACACACGGTTCTTCAGGCGCTAGATTGCCACATACTAAAATAGCTAATACTATTAAACTAGCTAATATGATTGATGTCGAAATATATGCTCAAGGGCATTTACACCAACTAAGTCATCACGTACAAAATTATTATAATATTAACAAACGTAATAAAATGATTGAAGAAAGCCAAAAACATTATCTTATTACTGGTAGTTATTTATCACATTGGGGAAGTTATGCCCATGTCCAAAACATGGAACCTTCAAGAAAAGGAAGTCCTAAACTTAAATTATCGGGGCTTGAGCACAGAATACGTGTAAGCTTATAAATTATTCGTGTTTGGAGAATTGAAACTTGACATTCTTAGTTGAAAGCAGACAAAAAAATAATGTTTCCGAAATTGTGGTGTTCAGAAGAGATTCTGATAACAACAAGATTGTTGATGTTGTGTCTGACTTTCGACCTTATTTTTATGTTAACGAATCAGAAACCGTGCCTGATGACTATAAAATCACAGGCATTGAGCATGGTTTCAAGTCTTTAATGGGGCAAGACGTTAAAAAAATATTTGTTAAACAATCTATTGATGTATACGACCTCAAAACACTTTTCACTGAAACATACGAAGCAGACATTCCATTTAATCAAAGATATTTAATAGATGTGATTGGAGAAGTACCCCCTTATGAATTACGAGTGTTTGGTTTTGATATAGAAACCACTGATGAAGGAGGATTTCCAGATACGGAAACTGCTGATAAATGCATTACGGCCATTTCTTTTAAAGATAGTTTTACTAAAGATAAAATTAAGATGCTTTATAAACATCCTGATTGCACAATAGATATTAAAGAGGACAAAAATACGTTCGTATTTGATACTGAAGAAGCTATGCTCACACGCTTTGTAAAATTTGTTAATGAGTACGACCCTGATATTATAACTGGATGGAACGTTAAAGATTTCGACTTAACATACTTAATCAGACGTATGGATGGATTTAGATTAGACTATTCTGTAATGTCTCCAATGGGGCATGTGAGAATAGATAGTAATTACAAAGACACGATAATAAAAGGTCGTCTTGTTATGGATATGATGGAATGTTATAAACATTTCAGAAAAATCAGTAATCAAGGTCAAGCTGAAGCATACAGTTTAGAATTCACAGCCCAACAAGTATTGGGAACTGGAAAGCTCTCACACAAAGAAAGCTTCCACGAAATGTGGCTCAACAAACCAAACGAACTATTAGAATACAACATGCGCGACGTTGAATTAGTCATGCAGATTAACGACGAACTAAAAATAATAGATTTTTTCAGCACTATATGTTGTAAAGCCTGTACCAACATGGACAGAATCTTTCACACTTCAGTTTTAGTGGACGGATTACTACTTAGAAAAACCTCAGGTAAACAAGTATTACCATCAAAAAAGAACAATGATGGAGACAAGTTTAGCGGTGCACATGTTTTAGAACCAGTACCCGGACTATATGATAACGTGTTAGCACTGGACATTAAAGGAATGTATCCCAATCTTATCAAAAGCTTTAATATAAGTTACGAAACATTCAATCCCAATGGTAATATTAAGTTAACTGATGAGTTAGGATTTGATAGTGGTTGTGGACTTATACCGCAAACTATTATGGATTTGGAAATAGAACGTAATGGTTATAAAAAGCTTATGTTTAAAGCTATACGTAATAAGAAAGAAAAAGACAGACTCATGTATCATTTCAGACAATACGCTGTTAAAGTACTTGCTAATTGTTTTTCTCATGATACTAATGTACTTACTCCAACAGGCGAACGAAATATAAAAGATTTAAAAAAAGGAGATGAAGTGTTTTCTATAGAACCTAACACTAAACAATTACAAACTAAAAAAGTAACAAGAACATATGAATATGATTATACTGGTGAGATGTGCCATTTTAAGACGCAGAATATGGATTTGATGGTCACGCCTAATCATAACATGTTAGCAACTACCCCTTCAGACAAAAGAGGATTTTTTGTTAATGCAGAATATTGGAAAACTAGTTATACCATTCCAAAACATAATAGTCGCACACAAATTTTATCTAAATACATAAGTTTATTTGCAAATGTAAACGTAAACGACTATGTTTTTTTCATTAAAAAAAATGTGGATTTGAGAACTTTAAAACAAAAAATAAAGAAGGCAGTGCCAAATACTGATTATAAATTCAAAAAAATTAACAAAACACTATGTAAAGTTATTTGCACAGAAGACGAATTAAAAAAATTATTTTTACATGGTTTTAACGTGTTTGTTAAATATAGACATTATAATAATAGTTATTTAGTTAAGCCTTATATAGAAAACAGTCTTTTCTCTAAACTTTTGGGATGGTTCATATCAGAAGGAAGTTCATATGTAAGCAAACCAAAACAGTATGATAATGGCAATTATCGTGGAATCTCCAAAAAAATTACCATATCACAAGATGAAGCACATAATCCACTATATTATAAAGAAATTGAAGATTTATTAAAAAAGTTAGAATTAAGATATTATAAAAATAAAAACGGATTTGCAATTTCATCTCCAATTTGGTTTGATAATTTAATAAAATGCGGCAAAAATTCTTACGAAAAGCACGTTCATACATCATTTACAGATGTGATTGATTACGAGTTGTTTTTCGAGTGTTTATATAAAGGAGACGGTCATAAAAATCTAAATAAGTACACTACTGTTTCCGAAAAATTAAAAAACCAATTATTAATCATACTTACAAATTTAGGATGTAGAGTTAGATGGAAAAAAGACCAACATTTTTTCAGAATAATTTTTGATAAGTGTAATTGGAAACCACATAAAAAAAACATTACTCGAACAAAAAATAATTCTGGCAAAGTGTATTGTGTAGAAGTTGAAGATAATCATACTTTGTTAGCTGGAAGAAATAATAAATATTGCTGGTGCGGGCAAAGTATTTATGGTTATTTAGGCTTCCCTAAATCAAGACTTTATAAACCAGAAGTTGCTGAATCAGTAACTATCATGGGAAGAAAACTACTTAAACATACTAAACAAGTATTGGAAGATAAAACGTATCAAGTTATTTATGGCGATACTGACTCGGTATACGTTCAATCTAAAGAAACATCTTTATTTAAGCTATTAAGTGAAGGCAAAACTCTTGTTAATCTTATTAACGAATCTTATATTAAATTTGTGAATGAGCACGGTAGCGATAATTGCACTCTAGAGATGGAGTTTGAAAAAGTGTTTAAACGAATTTTGTTCGTTGAGAAACGAAACAGCGGAGAAGGAGCTAAGAAAAAGTACGCTTATTTATTATTATGGGCTGATGGTAAGCCTGTCAGTGATAAAGTTGAGTTCACAGGATTTGACACTGTTCGCAGTGATGTGCCAAGAATATCTAGAATGGTTCAAGAAACAGTTTTGAATATGGTCTTAAATGGCAGTGATAAACACGAAGTCACTGATTTTTTAATGGACATAGAGAAGAAAATTCGTAATAAAAAAATTTCTGATGAAGAAATTGGTTTTCCAAAAGGAATCTCCAAAGAATTAAAAGAGTATGGAATCACAGTTAAAGGTGAGGATGGCAAGACTAGAAAAACTGGCTCTCCTCCTATAGTTACAGGAGCAAGATATTGTAACAAGTTTTTAGGCGCAAGATTTGGTAAAGGAAGCAAGCCTAAATGGATATATGTTAAAAGCGTTCCTAAAGGTTATCCATTAACTAAAATAATTGCGTTTGACGAGTTTATACCAGAAGGATTTAAGATTGATTATAAATTAATGTATGACAGAATATTTAAAGCCAAACTTGAAGAAATATTTAAGGCTTGCGGTTTCGGGCAATTCCCTGAAATGGACGCAAGTGTTAAAACTCTCAGTGTTTGGTTCGGAGGTTAAATAATGAACAATCAATTAGACCACATAAATGCGTTTAAAGCCGATAGTATATTCCACATGGTCAAATACGCAAATAAGAAACATGAGGAGTATGGAAAAATTCTCACTGAAAGTGAAGACATTAAAGAACTTGACCTTTCAAAACATGAAATACATAGAAGCGTAGAATACGTAAATGGAAATATGTTGTTTGTTCATGATTTAAAACCAACACATATTGATATTTTTGTTGATAGCTCAATTCAATTACTTATTAAGAACTTAAAAGAGGCTAATATTATAGAATTGGTTTACCCTAATATTTTTACATGGATATTTGACGGGTTAAGTCTTAAAGCGTATGCTATTGTCCCTTCTGGAAGTTCTAAATCTAATAGCACTATTACTAGATATGGAGGAACCGCTAACTTTATTAAAATTTTAAATCAACACTTAAATAACATTCGCAAAATGCATAAAGGTAAAACTCCTGATTATAATTTTTTAGGGAAAAACAACACGCTCTTAACTGAAACTGAATTATGTGTGGGAAGTATTAATATGTTTTCTAAATTATACTCTATTCCAGTAGGTTTGGATGAGGATTACAAGAGTATTTTGGTTAATAGTAAAACTTGCAATGTAAGCCCTTTTACTCTAAACACGTTAGATATGAAGTATTGGGCTAGAGAAATCAATCCAGATTTCATAAGCGAAGCGAAACATGTCAAACTTGAGCATAGTGTTGAAATTGTAGAGGGGCTGACTCTCTATCCGCCTTGTATGAAGAATTTAATGGGACAAAGCCATAAAGGAAATTTGAATAGATTTAGAATGGCTAGATTTTTGTTGAGCGTTCACAAGCCTCATGACGCAAAATTCATATTTGATAGTGCGTTATCTACAAGTGAAAGAGACCATATCAAACATGGAAATTGTAATGGACAATGGAATTTCATTCGTAATAACTTTAAAAACTATAATTGTCCATCTTGCCAAGAAATGTGTATGTTTTGCGACCCCAAATGTGCGTATGGACATCCTTTAGAGCCAATACAGGCTGAAATCGAGAAAAATGGTAAAGAAAAAGATTGTTGAGCCGGAAACAAAAATAGAAAGGCTTATAAGGGAGAACATCCTACTTAATAGTTTAGTGAAAGAAATGAAAGCTTTAGCAGAAAAGAATGGTTCGGAAGTTGCTTTTTGGAAGCATTCCGCGTTAAGATTAGAAGAACAACTTAAAAAACTAAGTTAGGTGATAAAATGAAGGTAAATCGAATAAATTGCGATGACGTTAAAGGAAGTACAGTAGATGTCCTATTTTTTGGAGACCAGCATCTTGGGTCAAAAGATTGTGATATGGAAGAAGTTATTAAGATGACAAGCTGGATTAAGAAACAGAAAAATCTTAAAGTTATTATGATGGGCGACACTATAAATTGTGCTTTAAAACACAGTATAGGAGCAGGGTCTTTTGATGATAATATGACCCCAGAAGAGCAAATTAATTGCGCTATTGACTTGTTCGGGCCAATTGCTGACAAAATAGTTGGAATACACAATGGTAATCATGGTAATAGAATGTACAATGAGACTACTATCAGTCCTGAGAAAGTGATTGCTAAGGCTATAGGAGTTCCATACTTGGGAGATTCATGTTTCCATCATTTGAGAATTGGAACCCAAACATATATCTTACATACGGCTCATGGAAGCACTGGAAGCACTACTGTTGCAGGCGCTCTTAATTCATGTATGAAATATGGTGTGTTTGCTCAAGCGGACGTTTATGCTATGGGGCACACACATAATTTAGCTACATATAACCAAGTTTATCATGAAGTTAATAAAAAAGATAAGACTTTAGAAAAACGTAAGAAGGTTTATGTGCTTACTGGCGGTTATTTGAAGTGGAAAGGCAGTTATGCTGAAAGCAAAGGATATTCCCCTCTTAAGATTGGTTGTGCTAAGGCTACTTTCAGTGGTAAAGAGTATGATGTACATATTAGAGTTTAAATAGGTGATTGATAAATGGTTTTAATAGAAAGTATGGTAATAGTGTTGACTTGTTTAAATGCTTGTATGATAGGTGTCATAGCGTTTCTGTTTTTCAAAATAAAAATATTGGAAAAAATGCTGTCAGAAACTTTAAAAGCTATAGGTAAATTGAGTGGTTTATTTTCAAAATTTCCAACGCCAGAGCAATTGGCTAAAGAGGTTTTAAAAGTTAAACTCCCTTTATCTGAAGCTCCTCCTGAAGTGTTAGCACAAATGAAGACTGAAATTGATAATATGAACACTAAACCCCCAAAAAGCGTTAAAGAAAATTATTTTGGATAATGAAATAATTAGAGGTACACTCAAATGCCAAAAGAAAAATTCAAGAAAAAAATCATAACAGTAAGACACATGCACGAACTACTTGATTTTGTTCAGGACATGAATAACTTTAAAGAGACGTTAGTTCTTTCTGGATGGCTAGTTGATTTTCAAGAAGATAGAATGTTTATTGACACGCTTATTTTTGAAACGAAACCGGTCAATGTTATCTGTGAAGATGATAATGCACTACTTAAGAAGAGTAAGAAAAATGACAAAAAATCTTGAATGGATTGGAATCCCTGTTAATCTTGATGATTATGTAGGATTTGTGTATCGTATAGTTGAGATAGATACTGGTATGGAATATATAGGGATTAAGAGAGTCTGGAGAACTATCAAATATCCTCCTTTGAAAGGCAAAAAGAACAAAAGACATATCAAAAAAGAGACTAAATGGCGTACTTATAACAGTAGTAATCCAATTCTGATGGAAAAAATACCTTTAAACCCTGAAAACTATGAAAAGCACGTTATTAAACTCTGTACTAGCGTTACAGATATGAAAGCATACGAAACCTACACACAATTACAGTACTATTTCTCTGGAAATTGGGATAAATTGTATAATGAAGTCGTTAATTTGAGAGTCCGAATAAGAAAGGGCTTATAAACACGCCTGTCTAAATAGAAACATTTATATACTAGAACTATTATATTAGTATATATGTCGTCTGAAAAGATGAAAAATAAAAGATAAATAACACTCATTCTCCATAGTTTAATTTATAAATTAAATTAATCTATATATGGGGAAAATTAAAAAAACTATCGTAAGGTGGTAAACAATGAAGAAAGGAAAACTAATGGCTGGATTTATAACGCTCTTAGTGGTTATTGGTATGTTGGGATTAGCAGGTTGCACTCCTACGTACACACAAGATGAACTTAATACGCAAGTTCAAACCGCTCAGAACAATGTAAAAACTAGTTATGAAGCAAAACTTTCCACACTACAAGCAGAATGTATTTCTACTGTGGAAAAGTTAAATATGGAAACAAGTAATCTGAACACAGATATTGCAGATTTCCAGAAAGCAAAAGCTGAACTTGAAGCGTCTAACGATGTTAAAGGTGAAGAAGTAGCTGAACTGGCAAGTAAAATAGCTGTATTAGAAGCACAACTTGTTGAAGTGGAATTAGCTTGTGCTACGGCAGAAGACATTTGTGAACTTATTAAAGATGTAAGTCTTAATACTGATTTTGCAGATACTCTAACCGACAACGACATGATAAGATTGCTCGACACTCAAATTGAGTTCGACGGCGGAAAAATTGATGTTCATGAAGAACTCGTTCTAACTACAGATGTTGAAGTAACAACCTCTGAACTTGGCGATGATGAGTTTGGCGATGAACCTTATATGACCATTAATGCCGATGAAGCAGTCGTATACAAATACGTATTTGATGATGATGTTTTTACATCAGATATTAGTGCTAATGAAAGTCTGAAGATTGTTTTCTTAGGAGAAGAACTTGAGATTATATTTGCTGATACTAATATGATAACTATTGTCAAAGGCGACAAGTATATGCTTGAAGAAGGCGAAACAAAAACTCTACTTGTTAATGGTAAAGAAGTTGTTGTTACAGCTAAAATAATCAGTGATTATACTAATCCTGATGTTAAGCTTGTAATTAATGGTGAAATGTCACGCGCTATGCATGTTGGCGAATCTGATGATGTTGGAGACTACTACATCTATATAAGCGAAGTTCTAGCAAACGAAGCAGAAGAAACATCAGGCGGAGATATCTTAGAATTCAGAATTTGGGATGATGAAATTCAGTACGATATTGTTACTGGAGAATCATTTGACGAAGACCTTGACCTCTGGGAATATGAAATTAATGTTACAGCAGACAAACTTGTTTCAATCAGTCTTTTTAATTCTGAAAAGTATTACAGAGTTGATGATGAAACCCCTGCTTTTGCTATTAACGAATACATGAGTCTTCCTAATAATTATATCAATTTTGGTATTATGAGTTTAGAAGAAGCAGAATACGTTAGTGTTAACATTGGTTTTGATGGCTGTTTCGGACCTGATGGTGTACCAGTTCTTCTTTTAGAAGCTGATGGTGATTACTTCTCAGTTGGTACTGATGAAGTGAGCAAAGTTGGATTTGACGGATTTTTATATATCTATAAAGACTCAGATAATGAATGGCAGAATACTTCAACACTAACTGTTGAGTATGAAGACACTACATTTGAACCGACAATTGAAACAATAAATATGACAGGATTCGAATGTAGTTGTGAAAATGTATCAAACCCAACGATAACTGAAGTTTGTACAAATGAAACAACCTCACCCGAGTGGAACTGTACAAATACATCTACATCAACCCCAACAAGCAACGGTATCTACACATTTGGAGAAATATCAATAAATGCTAATATTGATGCCTCTAGACTCGGTACTAATGCTAAACAGGTAGATATAGATGATGTTGTTATTAATGGCAAAAACTTTAGTACTACAGATACAGATGTTCTTACAACCGCGGGTTTTGTGGTTAAAAATATCGAGGACAATGTTGAAGAAGATGAAGTTGTTGTTGAAATGCCTTCTGGTGTTGTTATAGCAAACATTTGTTTCAAGTAAGAATGAATGAAAATTCAATTCTTATATAATTTTTTTATTTTTTTTATTAAATTTGAGGTGGTTAATATGCCAACAAAAAACGGAACGGGTCCAAATAAGGGCTCTATAGGTCCTCGCGATGGGCGAGGCAAAGGTCGAGGTCGAAGAACAACTTCTACGACTAAAGGCACAGGTCGCAAAAAAGGCGGTCAGAAAGGAAACTGTTAATACAGTTTCTTTCAATATTACAATAATAAAAGGTGATTAATATGGTTAACCCAACAAAAAGATTTTATGAATCTAAAACATTCTGGATTAATGCTTTAGCAATAGTTGGTGGCGTTATAACAGCTCTTTCAGTAGACTTACAAACTGGCGGTGCAATAACACTAAGTGGTATTATAAATATGGTGTTAAGAAGTATAACAACACATAACATAACAATGTAATTATTTTTTATTAACAAATAATGAGAGAATATAAACAAAATGAAAGGAAACATAAAATTTTTCAACGAAACAAAAGGATTTGGATTTATTACAGGAGAAGATGGTAGCGAAGTATTCGTTCACATAACTGACCTTATTGAAACAAGCCCACAAGATTTACAAGAAAATACAGCGGTAACATTTGACGTTACTGAAGGCGACAGAGGCCCTAAAGCGGCTAATGTTAAACTAGACCAAGAATAAGCTTTTGGTTTTAATTTTTTTTAATTCTATTTCATCGTTAATTATTGATTATATCTATAATAAACTATAAGCTCTACTTCTATAGTATAGAATGCTCTGAGGTTGCTATACTTTGCACCTACCGAACTTTAATTGCTTAAACGTGTAGGAACACTCCAGAATTATCGTTGCTTAGAGAGCATCCTATGGCTTCTTAGAAATCTTAAGCCTTAACTAACATACAGAAAGCGTCGTATGAAGGGCTTGTAGAAGTACTAGAATATCGTTCCATGTTAATCTTCCAAGCAATATTATTACCAGCCGTAGCGAAATTATGAGCTAGCCCAGTAGTAAAATCAAATTCTTCCCATGTACTACCGCCATCATTGGTGACAAAATACTCGTCATCGTCTGTTTCAGAATTACTAAACCTTCTAAGTTCGCACTTTCTAACATTGTAATCTAAAGTTTTAGTGGCAGAAACAGCATTACCAGTTATTTTTCCACTAGAAAGCTTCAATTTACCATCAACAACCTCAGTATCGCTATAAGCGACTCCTTCTTCAATGTCATCAAAAAATGCTGTATAACTATCAGTCATACTGTTCAAATTAGTGGTTCCTTGGTCAAAATCATCAGGGTTAGCCTTCTGCTTAAACACTTGAGCCACAGTCTGCAAATTCTTACTAACCTCAACAGTAGTAGTAAATGTTTTACCAATATTATGAGAAACTTGTGTGACAGTATGTAATCCACTGCAATTACAGTAAGGCATGCCAACGGCAATTTGTTCACCCGGATTAACCTCTGGCGTGCCAATAATATTAAATCGGCCTGTGTTAGTTTGAGTACTATTTTTATCTATTTCAAACTCAGCCTTCTCCTCAACTTCAGTCACAGTAGATAGTTCAGGAGCACTAACAATTAAATCTTTAATCCACAAATCACTCTGACTACTAGTATCTTCTTCCATCTTTAACAAAATAATATTGTCGCTCTCCATTTTACCATAAACAAATGTACGATTAAAAACACTAGTGTTCTCAAATCCATACTCTCCGGCACTAATCAAATTAATACCGTAAGCGACATTCGCATCTAAATTCTCAATGGTGTCTGTCAAAAACGTTCGTAGCGTCCACTTACTACCATCCCACCAAACATAACCACCAAGACCACCACGGTCTAACATCTCACTAATAATACTTAAACCTTTCTTATGTTGGTATTGCATATTCACTCTAACAGTTGGAAAAGTTGTCACCGTGTCACTCCAAGTAATAGTCTCGCTTTCGCTATCATAAGTAGCTTCAGCCCAAACACTGCCATTCCAAAAAACTAATGTCATATCAGTATAATCTTGATTAAAAATGTCTCCAATAGCCTCACTCACAAGAGCGGCCGCATGTAAATTCGTCATAGTCTTATCAACAAACTCCGGATAATCTCTACCGTCAAGTTCTACATAAAACCCTGTATTAGCATCAACCCCATACTTAGCATTATCAATCTTGCCCGTAAACATACGAGTTGTGCCATCAACATAATCAGCATAAATAGCTACTGTTTCTCCACCATCAAAACTCTCAAGCCACTTGCCCTCAGTATTAGCAAGACGAATAGAGAAATTCCCTAACTTAGAAGTGACAGGTCGAGTAATCTTACAACTTATACACCAATTATTAGCACTGCTTCCAGTAACAGTATCACATACTGTATGAGTAACGCCATCATTATCATCAACATTAATAATAACTTTAGGCGCTCTATTGTCTATAACAGGTAAATGAATAGTGCCAGATTTACTTACAGTAGTGGGTCGATTAATAACCAATTCTAATCACCTTCCAAAGAATCGACAGTAATTACACAATCATGACACATACTGTTCCATTGGAAATTAGGTATTCCAACACTAGTACAAGCAGTTAAATTAGCCCACATCCAAATATTACAACTGCCATCCACAGCTATCCCGTCACAAATTTTATTATCAACATCAGTCTCCAACACAACAGCATTTGTGGTATAACTACTAGTGTTGGTAGTCCAAACAGTGAACCAACTATCAATAGTGTTATTTAAACTCATATATAAATCAGTAGCCTCTTCGCCACCAGTAAAATTAGCAATGTAAATAGAGGAAACACTTGTTTGGCCAAATGGTTGCACATTCTTAGCATTAACACTACTGGGGTACATATCCCAACTATTAATCTGAGGCAACACAAAATTCACAGTAAATGGTGAATGCCTAACTTGTAATGTATAATCAGAAGTGAGATTTTCAGTAGAACTTTCACACTGCAAACTAATATTTCCACTTCCATAATACAAAACGTTTAAATCACTGAATTTAATAATTCCATCATTACTTCTATTTACTGTAATATTAACAGAACAAGTACCACTACACCCATCTAAATAAGTATTAATATCTGTTCCTTCAACAAACACATCATCTAAAGTCTGGTTGAAACTCATATTATGAACGGTAAGTATGCCTCCAGTGCCAGAATCAGTGACTAACAACAATGGAACTGTACAAGTTACTCCTGTACAATACTCCTCAACGTAATCATTAAGAATACTCGCAGAAAAACTTATGCTCATTGGAGTATTCGTTTCATTCAACACACCTGTAAAATTATAACTAGGAGTTTCTGAACTAGTGCCAAAATATATAACAGTATTGTTCGGCGAACTAGACGCTACCTCTATCTTAACTCCATAAACACCACAATTATCGCCAGTAGTGTCCGCAGTATCATTAACTTCTATCTTATAACTTATAATAGAGCCCGGGGTGTCAAATGTGTGAAAAGTCTCACTGGCAACATCGTCCCAATTAGCACCATCATCAGCACTAACAAAAAAAGTCGCAGTACAACTCGCATCAGCTTCACTAGTGTAATATGTTGGCGAAATACTTACTGTATCGGTCGGGCCTGAATTTATAAGAATATCGCTTGTTGCGGTATAATTGCCGTTAGTGAAATTAGTACCACTCCAATTCTTTCCAAAACCGCCATAACTTATTTCAGCTAAAGCCGCGGTAGCACTGCTTGATGCTCTACTGCCCCCACAAATTGCCTTTCTACAAGTTGCGTAAGTAAGAGTTTTAACTGTCAAATAAGTTTTAACATCTTCAGCTATAGTCACAGTTCTTAAAAGAGATGCCCCCCAATACACAGCCCACTGAGTATCACTAGTTTTTCGCAAACTTAAAGTTTCTGTGCCGCCACATCCATCATTATAACAATTATCATAGGCTTTTCTAAAAGTAGCAAGGGCAACATCATACGTTCCGCCACTCGTACCATAACTAATATAAACATAAGCTCTACTATTATAATAAGCACTGTCAGTCGTACAACTACTAGAATCTTGGTCATATCCAGACAAACTAATTACCAAATCAACATCAACTCTCGTATTACCAATAAGGTCTATAACCGCATCTTTAGTGTTTGCCCATGAATTATCAGTTTCCTCAATAGAAGTAGAAGAAGGGCACCAACCAGTATATGAATAACTATAAGACTCTACTCTTTCATCGATTGCGTCATAACTGGCAGTACCCCCGCCAGTAATATCGAAATTCCATCGTCCACTACGCTCAGAGGTCAAAGAATCTAACACAAATACGGGCAACGCCCCATTATAACTGCCAGTATCATTAAAGTATTCATCAGACAACCATGTTTCCTCATAATCAAGTTCAACAGGATTACTCTCTGAAGCATTAATAGTTAAAGTAATATTCTCAGTAAAATTACCAGCAGTGCTCAATAATAAATTATGACTAACACTTGTACTTGTCAATAAGAAAAATTCCTTACTAACATTATCATCTGCAAATCTATTCTCATTAAGCCAGTCCTCGCTGAAATTACCTCTTAAATTAATTTCAACGCTATTATCATTTAACACATCTAACGTAGCATCTTCAGTATAATTATAATTCCACAAATCAAATGTTAAATTAAGAACATTATAATAATCTTCTAAATCAAATGTAATAGTGCCATTATCAGTAGCATTAATACTCGTGACCGAAGTGTTCCACTTAGTCAAACTAACATAAGGAATCTCCCAAGTTACATTAACAGTTCCGTTATCACAAACATAATTTGTTCCGTAACCTTCAAGGTCAATAGATATGCATGCCTCAACTGTCGAAACTTCTGCTCCATCAATTGTGTCATAAATCGTGCAACTAATATTTGGACTAGTGCTTTGTTCAAACTTCTTAGTAATATTATATCCTTCAACTGTGAAATTTAAAGCACCTGTGTAATTAATACTTACTGTGTTAGATGAATTTAATGTTACACCGTAAGTTGTTCCATCATAAGGAGTTACTTTACAAAAAACATCATCGTTTTGTGCAAAAGAAGAACTATCTAAAGAAGGAGACACTGTTGTATATGTTAATCCCGCTTCATAAAATTTCCTATCAAATGCAGTCAACATAGTAATTTTAGTATTTACTTCATTATCAACAACACAATCATCAACAACAGAATACGTGCTTATATTATCAACGTCGATTAAATCATTTTGTCCCAAATAAATCCAATCACTTTCCGACCAATTCCAACAATAATTTTTTTGAGCGCTCCCTTTACTAACAAGACTAACATTAGAAGTATTTCTTTCTAACGTATAATTAGCTCTATAATCCATACACACACTATTATCAGTAAGAGCATAAGTAGCAAAATTTCCATCATTCCCGTTTGCCGCTGGATAAGCTACATAAAAACAACCACTCCCCCCAAGTTCATTCTTATCTGTCGTTATATTTTTTGTTGCATCAACATCTGTCCATTCACTTGAAGTAATCGCGCCATTAACATACCAATTAACCACACTTTCATCCGCCCCTATTGTAGTAAAAAATTGGTAATTGCAAGTTAACACACTATTAATAAAAGGGTTTAGCGGGGTAACATTAACACTTTCAACCCAAATAGCTTCTCCAAAAGTAAAATTAAGACTGTCAATACTAACATTAGTAGTACCATTATTATCCAAAAAACACTGATAAAAAAAGTATTGAGTAGTTGTAGAAAAAAGTTTGGAATCGCCAACATTGCTTAAATCAAACCACGTACTATTATCTTGACTGACATTGCATTTAACACTGCCGTTATTACCAACACCATCATCCCAAGTTTTAGTAGTTAAATTAACTCTACTCCAATTAGTACCAACACTAATATTAGTAGAATAAACATAACCAGTATCATTAGAATATAAACTAGCTAATCCACCACTTATTGTAACATTTGTTTTAGATTGAATATCTGTTTCGTTATCAAAAGGCTCCCAGAAACTTTGCTGGTACTGGCCTTCACTAGCTATCTGAATTACTGGGTCAATAAATAAATTGCCCTTAATATTCCCATAATGATGTTCGCCGTCAACCATACCAACATACAACATATCATCAGGGCTAAAATCGTATTCATAATCATCAGTTCTATCTTTTATAATTTTAAGTCTTATTCTATGTTTAGCTGTGTTCTCATGAGTGAAATTATAATTCCACTTAATTTTATCACTAGTAAAAATGTAATCAATAACTAATAAACCATCAGTGCCACTATAACCTTTATAATAAGGGACTTCTTTTCTAACAACGAAATAACCGGGGGTTTCATCCACAACATAAACATCAATTAAACTTGCTTTTCTATTATCTTGCACCCACCAAGCATCCTCACCTGTGTCTTCATTAACACCATAAGTACGCCAATAATCAACATACTCTTTACTCTCAAAAACAACATGCCAACCACATTTTACTTTCATATAATCATCATGAACAATTAAAGTAAGACCATCATCACACCCTTCACTAACTGGAAGCTCAACAACAACTCTATCATCTAAAATACTTACTGTGAACACAGCCCCACCTAACAACACCATTGTTAACAATATTACTAGTCCTTTGTATTTATACTCTGTCATGTAGAATCATTCCTCAACCAACTGCATACTAAAACTATACTTCATTCCAGCGTCTTCATTGGCATTATCTTGAAATTTTAAACTGCTCGGCACAATATAATAAGTGCCATCATGTAAACCATCAACTAAAACAAACGCACTCGCAACATCCAACGCTTGTATACTTGCTCTATTAGTATCTAAATTAGTTTGTGTTGTTCCATAAATGTCTCCTGTAATACTTAATTCAGTCTGTTGGTCGTCCAACCCAATAATATCTACTTGCGCTAAACTCTTACCCATAACTTGTTTATACTTTTTTTGTCTAGTAAACGGAACGCAATTCTTAACGTGTAAAACAACCCCTCCAAAAATAATATAGTTTGAATATCCCATTTTATAACGTCCTCGTTTCTCTCTGTATTTCTCTAACAAATGCGTCCGCAAAATCACTAGCACTGCCAGTAACGCCCTGAATAATGACATTAGCAATACTGACGCCCGGTTGGGCATTATTATCAGAAACGGGTCTATCAACTTTAGGAGTTCCATTCACCTTCCAAGAATCCACATCATATCCCTTACTCATATTAGTCTCCCCTTGCAGTTTAAAAACATCTGCCATATACGCGCTTCTCGAATCTTCATACTCTTGAGTATTTTTTGGGTCATACGATGAACTAAGTAAAGCTGAACCGCTAGAAGACGATTCTTCCCCTAAAGCGGCTTCTCGTTTAGCGTCTTTCATCTCAAGAGCTGCCTGCATAGCCTGTAATGCCGCTTTAGCTTTACTAATCAATTCATCAAACTTACTTTTCAACTCATCAATCTTAGTCTTAATGCCGTCATAAGCAGACCGTTGATTTTCCAATGATAATGTCAATGCGTCAACTCTACCCTGATGAATTTTGACCATAGCGGCGGCCTGACTCTGAGCAACCCACTCATTTTTCAACGCACTAACCACTTGCTCACTACTTTCATAAACGCCCTTAGCTTCATCTTCATGAGCCTGAACAGAATATGCTACGTCATCTTGCATTTCTCCATAATAAACTGCATACGAATCTTTTAAATTTCTAATAACTTGTTCAACTTCATTAATTCTATCACTCTCAGCACCAGAATCTTCCTGATATTCTGTAGTGCCCATAAGCATAGTCTGATATTGAGTAACAGAACCGCTAACATTAGAACCTAACTTATTACCACTGGCAACAGTTTCTTCAATAAACGCGCTAACCGTTTCACGCCACGCCTTATAAGTAAGCATACCATCATTGGCGGCATTATTAACAGCAGTAATACTATCAAATAATTTATAATAACCATGTTCACTCTTACCTAACATTTCTTGAATGTAACCATGAGCATCAGTAATACCTCTTTCAGCAAGTTCTTCTTTCTTAAGCCATCTCTCACCGGCAGACATTAAAGCTTCAGTAGCCGTTTGGTCTTTAAACCTAGCACTTGTTAAATCGCTAATAGTATCATTAATATCATCTAATTGGTTTTGCCAAGATTTCAGTTCTCGTTTCTCAGCCTTTAAACTAACAGTTGTTTGTTTAATCAATGCGTCCATAGCGCGCAAATCATCATTTAAATCATCAACTTCAGCTTGAACATCTCGCATATTTTCTCTATAATCTGAAAGCACATTAATCATTTCCTGATAAGACCGAGAAGCTTCACTTATAGCTCCCTCGCCAGCACCACCTTCACGCATAGCATCAGTTTCCATATCACGACCGACATCAATATCATCAATCCAACTAGAAATTTTTCTAATCTGACTATTCTCACCAGATTGTCTTATGCTCTTCCAAAAATCAGCCCAATAATCGCCAACTTTTTCAATGGCTTTAGCTAACTTATTAGCCTCAGCAGTGCTAATCTCAAAATACTTGCCAACATCTTCCATTCCAAGAAGCATATCCACAGCTTCAGCAACGGTAATATTGTACAATTTCTGCAACTGCATAATTTCTTCAATTCTAGAACCTACTCTACCATAATTATCATATTCTTCTTTGGCGTTTTCTTTCGCAACGCCTGTAGACTTAGCCTGCTCTTCAAACGCCTCCATAGTTAACGTATGTAATTCTTCTCTAACTTTCAGCAAGTCAGCCTGCGATTCCAAAGCTTTAGCATCTTCTTTTCTACCTTCTTCTTTCGCTTTAGCAATATCTGCGTATAATTTTCCGAGAGCAGACAAAGTTTGATACGAAGCTTCATCCTCTCGCTCAGTATTAATCTCTTTACCAGCTCCAGCTAAATTTTTAGCTCCGTAAGCAATCGCGCCCAGAGTTCCATACTTAAAATATTTTATCTGTTCTTTAATACCCTCCATACTTTTTTGTTTTTCAACAATCATATCAATAGCTCGAACAACTAAATCAGCTCCTCTAATAGCGTGAGTTCCAAGATTGGAAAAAAACTCTGCTGTCTTGCTTGTCGCAAAAACGTTTCTTAAACTATTCCACGCTTGAGCCATACGATTAGCATTACTTTCCATTTGTGTAGCAACATTATCACTAACACCACCAGCCATTTGTAATTGCATGGCCATATCTGAAATACTTTCACCGGCCGCATTAGCCTGATTGAACAACATATTAACAGCTCTAGCGCCTCTAGCACCAAAAATATTTGCGAGAACCTCGGCACTATTTGACAAACCATTAGTAGCAGTTCTTAAATCATCAAGAACAGCAACAGTATTTCTAGCCTTACCACTACTATCCTGCCAAGCAACGCCAAGTCTTTCCATAATATCAGAAGCTTGAGCCCCCGGCTTAATAAGTGATTGTAAAGCTTGGTTTAAAGAAGTACCAGCTTTACTAGAAGTCAGACCAGCATTTTGCAAAACCCCAAGCATACCAATAACTTCAGGCAAAGTAATACCTAACTGACTAGCATTACCAACAACATAAGAAAGCGCTGTGCCTAAAGTTTCAACATCAGAAGCAGTAGCATTAGCAACCTTAGCAATAACCTCAGTAACATAACCAGCTTCAGCACCACTCATATTATAAGCGTGAAGTGTAGTAATTAACAAATTAGCGGCATCATCTAAATCACTAAAACCAGCAAGAGCCAAACTTTGAGCGTTTTTAACAACAGTCATAGCGTCAGCGGCTTCAAAACCAGCTTTATTAATTTCCAAAAAAGAAGCAGAAATATCATCAAGAGCGAACACACTACCACTAGCGGCATCCATTAATTTACCTTTAATGGACTCAGCGGCCTCTCCAGTTGCGGCACTAATTTTGTAAACGCCTTTCTCGAACTCCGTAAAGTTCTTAGCCATAATCACAAACGGAGCGGCAATGCCAGCTAACGCGGCCCCAACAAACATAACATTGACCATAGCCCAACGAAGATTAGCAAGACTTTTGTTCATAGCAAGAACTCTTGCATTAACAGCAGAAGCCTGAGCTTTCAAACCAGCTAAAGCTCCACCAAGTTTTCCAGCAGAAGCAGTAGCAACCGCAGTACTGGTAGCTTGTTTACCAACAGCACTAGTTAATTTAGAAGACTCAGCAGTAACCTGTTTATAATTAGAAACTACACCAGTAGCACCACTACTAGTGAACGCAAACTTCTCTGTAATAACGTTATCCAACCCCATTAAACACTACCTTTTCTTGCTCTTTTTACTATTCTTTTTGTACTGTCTCTCTTTTTCTCTCTGTTCCCTATTCCAAGAGTCTACTAAAACATCAATCTCTGTCCAAGTAAGACCGCCAATATTGAAGAAGTTATAACCTCTACGGTGTAAAAACAAAATTAAGTCCCCTTCTTCACGTTTAGACTTAATCGCTCTCAGTTTTTTCCGAAATCGTCCTCTTTTTTCTCAATAGCTTTCTTCAAATTCTTATTCTTAGAAACATCAACACCACTCTCAAATAAAATCGTGTTAACAATAGCTGTTCCGATTCCTTTCAAATCCTGCAAATCCTTCTCTTCATACTTAGGGTTGATACAATACTTTAAAATTATCTTGCCATCCACGTCAATATCGTTACCATCAGCGTCCTTCGTTCCTGCTTCATTAAAAGCTTTCTTTAACTCAGCCTTAATCATAGGAATAATAATAACAGTTTCTCCCTTAAAAGGAAGTTGCTCTTTATCATTCTCATCAACAATTAACTTAACTTCTTGAGGAATTAACACGCCTTTCTCATCTCTTGAAAACAATGTTGATTCTTTTTTCAATACCATTTTTTTTCATCACCTTTCATCTATTTATATTTAAAATTAAAAAAAGAAAAAAAATTAACGATTATGTTTAATCGCTATATGAGTCATCATTGTCAACGACATAAAGCTTTGAAGCCTCAACAAATACGCCAATATTCTGAGACACAATGTCCTCAGGAGCACCAGCAATATTAATATCGTTAAACTTACAACTTCTCAAAATTATTCTAAACCAATCATCAGTCGCAACTTTAGGCGTAGCGCCAATAGTTCCTGTTCTAACAAAATCAAGAGCAACCTGATACTCGCTTAAAGTAGTCTGTGAAGTTGTAGCTGTATCTGAACCCAAAAATCTTTGATACATCGTCTTATCAGCAAAGTGCAACCCTAAATTAGCTTCATAATCTCTTCCTTTAGGAACAAGCTTCTTAAGTTCTCTCTTAGTATGATAAGCATTTGTAGTTCCGCTAATATACCAAACAGCTTCTAAGTTGTTATTAACACTAACATCAAAACTGTTAACCTCAGCAATCCTAGAAGTACTTTCAACTGTATCATACGCAGTAATAGCTCCAGATGTAGAATAAACTACTCCCTGATAAAATACGAATGGGTCTTCGGTTCCTTCTGTGACACTTGTAGCCCCAGATGTAGACATTGTAACTCCCTGAGCCATCCAATCAACAGCTATTTTAACTGGTTCATCAACACTAGCACTGACAGTCATGTTATTAACTCTACAACCTCTATAAGTTCTATGTAAGTTGTATGTTCCAGCAGTACTCTCATCATCTGAAAATTCCATAGTGAAACTTGGAAAATCGTCAACCAAAGGAGAAGCCGCACTTCCTAAAACGTGTAAGTAACTTGCACCAGTATGAATCTTAGGACCTGAATCCACAGTAGCCGTACTGGCAGTATCTTCACTCCAACCTTGTCTTAAAAAAGCACAGTCTTGTAAAAAATATTCAAAACTTCCGCTAACTTCAAACTTGCCCGGAACTATGTTACTATAATCTCTGTTGCCACCAAGAGTTCTAACTTTTATCAATGAATTTGTTTCTGTAGGATTAACGCTTTGCACCAATCCAAATGCTCTATTAACTGTAGCGGTAGAACCATAATTTGTTTCGTTCGCCCAATATAAACTTTGCTTGTAGCCGGTATTAGTCATAATAGCCACCTATAATTTTTTTATTTATCATTTTTACCCTCTGTAATTAATTCATATTTATGTATGAATAATTGTTCTTTTGTTTTTTCTCCTCTCATTTATTTTTACTAGCAGATAATACTTTACCCGCAATACTTTTATCTCTACTATCGAAAACGCCATCATTGTTCAAATCATAATCAACAACGCTTTCTTCAACCTTCTTTTCAGAAGACGTAACTAAACTGAAATATTTATTTTTTAATAATCTCTTTGCTGTACTATCACCAATATCTAAAATGTCGCCATTCTTTAAATCATCAAATGAAGCGTCACCAGCTTTAATACGACAGGGAGAAACTTTTCCATTATATATAATTCGTGTCATTTCAATACCCCTCTATTATTCATTTCTTTAATCTTTTTAAGAGTAATTATGGGAAGTACTTCTTCCATTTTTTTAGCTCCTGCTTTCATAAACGCATACCCTTTCCAATCATTACCATTTCTTAACTTATGCCCTCTATCAACATATACGGCATACGGAGCAAGATTTCCTCCAGACTGAATATATCCAACAACATTATCACCAGTAAGCCCGGCGAACGCAACAAAACTATCAACTAATGGACTGCTATCCGAAGGACTTTTTCGTTTCTCAGCTAAAACCTTCTGAGCTTCAGCTTCGCCAATACTGACAACTTCCTTAACAATGTCATATCTTAAATTCTTATGTAACTTAATAACTTCTAAAGGTGTAGGTCCGCTTCTAGTAGTTGTGTGTGTAACCCTAACCATTTCATTCACCGATTGAAATATGCAAGCCTCACTACAACATTTCCATAATACATCTGCGTGTCTTTATCATATCCATACTTGCTTGTATTAATATGTTTATACATCTTAGCGTCAGCATCATGTAATGTGGACGCCTGCGCTTTTAAAGTAGTTTTAATCAACCCTTGATAATACTCCACCAACTGCCCATTAGTATATTCGATACCACCAATTGTTACTTTAAAACCGTTCTTAGTATAAAACCAAACATTAATATAAAGTTCTTCAAACTCCATGTAATTATAACCAATATCTATAACTTCTGTAGGATTGTCTAGTTTCCCCAATTCAATCTGAGGATACTTAACAGCAGAATGAGGTTCATTAGCACAAAAAATCCACGTAGAACTATCTCTAGAATTACCACCAGCAGTGGCATAAGGGTCTGTTAAATTTGTTCGTAAGCTATCACGAACTATCTTCATACAACTTATACTGTCCATCATAATCCCCTGAAATCAATTATTGCCCCACCGGAGCAGAATATTGGAAATCTTCGATAACCAATAACAACTCTATTTATATATTAAGTAATGAATCTTCTACTATATAAATCTATCTATTTGGTCATTTTTGGTTCATCATTTAAACCCTGACGCTTGTTTACGTCAATCGTATACTTTACAGCAACAGCTCTTTTAGCTTCATCAGTATCAAGACCAAACGCCTTATCAACTCGTTTAGATTTTGTTTCCGCCATATTCAACTTCTGATTACGCTTTTTATGTAACTTTTTTTTAGTATCTATCTTCACCATATTCAATCCCATCCATGAAGACCAAGATAAGTATTCCTATCGTGGTCTTGAACAATAAGTTTTTTATTAACGCCATACTTACTATTATAATTCTGATAATCAGTAGTAATGGCCATACAATACTTGTTATTTAACAACTGTGAGGTCGCATTAAGTTTAGAATCAATAACCCCCAACTCTTTACTAATCTCACCGCCACTAGTAGAATCAACTTGCTCAAGCAATCTCTTAGCAGTCAAATACTTAGCATACCTGTTAATAATCTTAGGCACATATTCTATCTCAACATCACACTCACCCGCCAGAGTAACGGCAGATGTACCAGTTGTAGCCAACCTAATCATGCCCTCTTTCACATTAGTACTAAAACCGTCATCTAAAAACACTTCACTCTTACTAGTTGTGCCATAAAAAACACGGTCAACTCTATAAATATTTCGTTCGCCAACATAATAATCAGCCTGATATGTACTATCAATTTTACCAATGCCTGAAACAACAGCAGAAATTGGCTTGCCCATCTCCTCATAAATTTCCTCAGTAACCTCATTAATAATGTCCTGAACTTCGCCATCACTCCAACGACCAACAGTATCAACAACATCCTTAATTTCACTAACACTGCACAAACCAGTTTCTTCTATGCCCGTAATAGGCTCTGAATAATCAGAATAATAAGTTCCATCATAAAACCTAATCTTATACCAATAAGTTTTATTACCACTGGCATCATTATAATTAGTAACCCAAGTATTAGCAGATGTTTTAGCACTGCCATCACTAGTAGCGCTCATAGTAGTAGAAACCGCATAAGTTCCATATTTAGTATCACAATAATTAACTTCAACATTAGTTACACTAGTACTCGCAGGTTCAATCCATACAATTTTCTGGCTCATTTTCAATCACTCCTCAACACAGGTTTATCAATAACATCATTAACACTAACAACAACAGGCTTATCAACAACCCATTTCACATTTCGAATCACAGGAACACTAATTACATCACTCATTTAAATCACACCAATACCTGTTAAATTAATCCCTGTAAGAATACCTATCGCAACCACAGCTAATATAAGAGCTATTCTTGACAGTAGTTTATTAATCTTAACTTGACCATTAGTAACTATAACATGTGTTTCAACATCGCAAAGTTTTGTGTAAATATCCCTGTTTGTTATTTTTATGAATGTTTTATCAACCATCTTATTTTCCTCTTTAAGTACATGCGCTCCCATCAGTCATTACTTTCCAACCACTTGATTTACAAACGCACATATCATCCTCGCTAATATCGAAATAAATAGCTCCAAGAATTGTTGCATCACAAGTTTCGGGAGCAGTATCTGCTGGTTGAACTCTCATCATGTCCTTCTGTAAAATAAAGTAATCAGTAGTCCCAAACACCGCAACTGCTAATAAAACAATAATACACAAAAGTAAAATAAACATTTTATTATTCATTATATTTCTACACAACCACCATTATTTGGTAAACATTCATAGTCACCTTTACTTGAACCATAATATTCTGCTTCTTCTTTAGGAACATCATCAGGCACAAAATCATTCGTTACTAAAAGCCATCCTTCACGACATATTTTATTTCCGTCAGGATTTAAACATTTTCCATTTTCAGCAACATATTTAGAAAATCCATCACATTCCATTAAACCTACTTCTGGTCTAGCTTCACAATAAT